>Ga0206117_100050_pt1 | contig 268137 bp, 215 predicted proteins | sample 3A5Ametagenome_FD_177997 | JGI IMG/M metagenome (GOLD analysis project Ga0206117, IMG submission 177997) | Enriched microbial communities from leaf-cutter ant dump, University of Wisconsin, Madison, United States - 3A5A | ecosystem: Environmental > Terrestrial > Nest > Insects nest > Nest dump... | reverse complement strand
CATTCCGAACAGAGAAGTTAAGCCCCCCATGGCCGATGGTACTGCACATCGCGGGAGAGTAGGTAGCTGCCATATGTATTTATAACGCCTCAACATACTGTTGAGGCGTTTTTTTGTTTTGGAGGGGAGAGGATACCTATTCCTCCCTATCCCTATCCCCACTCATTCTCCTCGTACTATACCGCTACCCCGGCAGCTAATACATATACACACACCTCCTGACAGTTAGCAGTAACCGGCAAACCCGGGTGACAGACAGAGCCCATTCAACGCTCAGGTCGGTCAGCTTTACAAACTCCGTTATATACAAGTCCACTCCCTTATCGTCCCATTGATCTTGAATAAGGGCCATAATGCCTGGAAGGTGAAAAAGTATAAGTATATAGGTAATAATCTCTTGTTGCAGTTGCGCTTTACTGGATAATGTCTTCTCTGCGGCTTATAGACCGCTGCTGTTTATAAAGGCACGGTGTCTTGCCGGTTATTCCGAAGGGATGTGAGATCCGCTCTTATGCCGGTTCGCAGCATATCCATAGCGTTTCTGAGCCTTCCATAGGATACCTTTGTCCTTATATACAGATATAGGCAGTTTACTTAAGAAAATATCCTTGTATCTCCGGGAATCGCAGAACGGAAGTGCTATACTGGCAAAGTGATGGAATAGCTATATAACTTACTGGGTTTAATTAATAATGAGATCCGGGGAATCGTTGGAAAAATCGGCTGATATGCTTTATATGTTAAAGCTGCATACGCTACCATTATGCAATATCCTGTAATGGAAGCAGTACCTGCGTCATTGTGTATAATATTGAGGTTTATTGATGATTAGGTTTGGTCATCGGTGCCCGCTGTGGCTCCCCGTTCAGTATTTTTAGCCCGTAAATAAGCATAGGGAGGTTGAGAAATACGGGAAGAATATACAGGTAGGCATATGGGATCTGTATAAATGCATAGAATACTACAAGGCTTATTTTTAAGCCACCCAGGGCATACAGCCATCCGTTAGTATACATTCTGTGTCTCCAGTAATGCCAACATAATACGAGCGTGGTAGCTGATACAATAATAAGCTGTACTTTTTTCAGGATGGCGATTTTCTCCTCCAGCGTTCCGTCCAGGTAATCATAGAACCAGATAGCCCAGCCCGTACCCCTGCTAAGAGAGAACGGATGTTGGCCGCCCTGCTCTTTAAGCCAGTCGGCAATGGTCCATTCTCCTACTGTGGCGCTGGAATAATATCTGACTGCATTGATGAAGATATTTGGATCTTTTATCATAAAGATGCCATATAATAATACCATGCCTGCAGCTATTGCCAATATGCCTTTATACACATATCTTATGCTGTATTCCTGCCATACTACGAGCACCAGCAGCGGGAGCCAGAACAGGAGCGAAAACCTTGATAGTAGACATAAAAGCACCATCAGCACGATCCAGGTATATTTCTTTTTGCCAAGGGCAAATGCCAGCAGGAGGTAGTAAGCTGTAACGAGCCCTTCTACTGTAAGCTTAAAGTCGTCTATATTAAACCTGGTCTGAAGGTATAGGAACAGGATCGGGGCAATAAATGCTAACCAGAAGAACAGCGGGTTGCTTTTTAGCGGGACGCTTTGTCTATAGTAAACCAATATACAGATCGTCAGCGCTATCACGGGTACCCAGCGGTAATCCGCATGCAGAAGCTCTGCGGGAATATAAGGAAGCCAGGTCATTGTAAGATAGGTGGGCATCAGCTCATAGGTCCATTCTTTTCCCCGGATCGGCTGATAGGGAAATTCCCCGTTCACCGTCTTTTTTACATAGCTCATCACATTCGGTATAACGTCAGAGCGGGTTTTAAAAGGATCGGTATCAAAGTCTATAGGCAGGCTTTGAAAAACCCCGGATAATTCAAAATACCAGTAAGCCAGGAGAGGGATTAGAATAAGATATGCATAGGTATAACGTTGAGGTTTACCGGCAACAGAAGGTGTTTTTCGGTCGTATTGAAATTTGCCTTTATAGCCCGCAAATAATATCCTGAAAAAAGTGATGCCTACGCCTATTCCAAACAGTGTAAATATAACAGGTGAAATATGAGGCCCCAGGTCATTTCGCCAGAAGGTATAGAAGCTGATATCTCCAAATATACATATAAGAAAGGGAAGTAAGTATTTCAGATAGTTTGCAGCTTGTCTGGAGATATTTAATTGCATAATTCTATTGTTTCCCGGTGATTAATCGGGTACTGTAAAAATAATAATTAAATTGATCAGGGCATAAAAAAAACCGGTAGTGAGGTCAATCACTACCGGCTGATCATAAAGAAACGATTTGATTATCTTATCTTAGAAGGGTCACATTACCTGAGTAAGATTCGTTGGCGCCATTTGTAAAGGTCACCTCTATCGTATATACATATACTCCGAACGGCTGCTCTACTCCATTTAACCTTCCGTCCCATCCACGTCCTTCCGCGTTGGTAGTTTCAAATACCACCTGACCATAACGGTTGTATATCTGCATTTTGAATTCCCTGATACTTTGTTCGCTCATATTACGAGGGAAGAAGTAATCATTCAGTCCATCCCCATCCGGAGAGAAGGCGTTAGGAATGTTGATGTAGCAATCCTTGCTCACGGTGATCTCATCGGAACCGGAACAACCGTCAATTGTAACAGTGGCCTTATAAGTACCGTGATGTTTGATCGTAATGGCCGAACCGGTATCTCCGGTGCTCCATAAATATTTAGCTGCAGGATTAGTGGCATTGATGGCGTCGCCTACTTCAAAGCCTTGTCCCAGGTAGCAAAGTACGGTATCTTTAGGTAAGTTGATGTTAGGAACAGTCCTTACGACAACTTTCCTGCTAAAGGTGCTATCGTGGCATATCCTGTACATAGCTGTCAGGTTAACATCATATACTCCAGGAATATCGAAAGATTTATTAAACTCTGTCATATTGGTGATGTTAGGTGTACCGTCACTGAACGTCCAGGTAAGGTTATCCAGTCCTTCTGTTTGTACCGTTCCTTTGAAGCTGATAGCATCACCCTGGCAGATAACCGTATCAATACGTGTGAAGTTCACGCTCGGGTAAGGATCCACACGAACTATCCTTGAGAAGCTATCGGTACAGGGTAGGCCGTTCGTCACAGTCAGCTTCACTTCGTAAGAGCCCGGCTCATAGTACCATTTGGCCGGGGGATTTTTGGCGATCACCGTATCCCAGTCGGCAGTGCCAAAGTCCCATTTCCAATAGGTAGGAATGCCATTTTTATCGCTTACGGCACTTGTATTGTTAAATGTCACCCTTCCGTTCTGACAGATACTATCGGCAGAGATATCGAAACTGACAGTAAAGGGATTCTCTAATTTTATTTTTTGTACCATAGAGTCTGTACAGAAATCATTTTGACCTCTTAAGACAACATTGTACTCACCGGCACCTGCAAATATGTGATTGGTCTCAAATACGGAGGTATCTGTACCGTCACCAAAATCCCAGAAATAGATGTCCGCATCCTGTGAGAGGTTTTTAAAATCAATTGTATCAGCTCCGCAGCCTTCTGCTTTGGTAAAATCAAAGTCAATGAGCGGTGATTGGTGCACAATGGTCCTGAGTCTCATTCTGGGGCCGTAACAGATCCCGGTGGAAGTTATAACCCTGGAGGCCACATACACATCATTGGTATCTGCAGTAGTTACATCAATGGTCGGAGCTACCACGCTTGGCGTATTATCGAACATATCGTCATACCATACGGGATTTCCTCCGTTAGGAAATACATAAGGCAGCGGTGTCTGGTCTGTACACAAAATAGGTATTAATGTTTCAGGAGGCAGCGCATGAGGCTTAACAGAAAGATTCCTGATAGATAATTTGGAAAAGTTGGCTGCTCCGTTAGAAGCGCTGATCCCGAAATAGGTATTCATGCTGGCCAATGTCACAAAAGCCGTACCTGTCCAGAGGCCACCGCCTACAGTAGCATTGAGCTGTACGTTGTTCACGGTACCGCCGGCCCAGGTATATACCAGTCTTACCGGCAGCCATACGCCTGTGGTTATAGGGGAATTCAACTGATCTGTATTACCGGGAAGCTGACCTACGGTAGAGCCTTCCGTATAGTTCTGGTTATTAAAGTATCTGGACCCCAGGATCGGGTTATTGCTGTTATTGTCATTATCAAACATATCAGCAAGAAATACATGTCCCGTGGAATTGGTAGGAATACCCAATCCCGGGCTGGCTGCGTAATTATTTGACTTGGACGATAATACCCAGAATGCGAAGCCATCGGATCCCCCGTTGGAAGCACCCTCAATTTTTACCTCGAATTCGACAACCGTGGAATCACAGAAGAATATCTGCTGGGGCTGCTGGTAGAAAACATATCCTACCTCGTTTGCTCTTTCAACCAGCACGATCTCATCCTGGCCCGGGCCATCAAAGCGTACTGTACTGGAGAAGGTCCATCCGGCAGTATCGATGGGAGCTGATAACAGATATCCTAAGTGTGAAGGTACCTGGGCCGCCAGTTTGAACGCAAATACCGAGAATAGTAGTAAAACGGGTAATACTTTTTTCATATAAAATATCAATTATATCGTTTGCTTATATTATAAAGACGTCAGATGAATGTCAAAGGTTGGGAACCCCACCAATTAACATCCAAATTACCAAATAAACGGAGTTAAAGATAGTCAAAATATTAATCAGGGCAATATTTATACACTTTTTTTTGTTGATGAAAAAGATATGTATTTCCTTGTGATGCTCGTTTTTGCAGACTTCAGACCCTCCGGTTTTCCTTCATATACCAGTTGCCCTCCGCCTTCGCCTCCTTCGGGTCCTATATCGGTTATCCATTGTGCATTCCGGATGACCGCAGTGTTATGCTCTATCACAATAACGGAATGCCCGTTCTCGATAAGCGCATAAAAAGAATTGAGCAGCTTGCTGATATCGTGGAAGTGCAGACCGGTGGTGGGCTCATCGAAGATGAACAGGATCTTGTCCCTGGCCCCGGATTTGCCCAGGTAAGAAGCCAGCTTTACCCTTTGCGCTTCCCCGCCGGATAGGGTACTGGAGCTTTGTCCCAATTTAATGTAGCCGAGACCTACATCCTGGAGGGGCTGTAGCCTGGCCTGCACGCTTTTTTTATCTGAGAAGAACGCAATGGCTTCATCTACGCTCATGTTCAGCACATCATATATATTTTTATCCCTGTAAACGATTTCCAGCACTTCCTCTTTAAAGCGCCTGCCTTTACAGACCTCACACTCCAGGTGTACATCTGCCAGGAACTGCATGGAAACGATCACTTCTCCTTCCCCTTTACAATTATCACACCTGCCGCCGTCCGTATTGAAGCTGAAGTGCTTGCTGTCCAGGCCTCTCATTTTTGCCATTTTCTGCGATGCGAATAAGGACCTGATCTCGTCATAAGCCTTGATATAGGTCACAGGGTTGCTCCTGGAGGATTTTCCGATAGGATTCTGGTCTATCAGCTCCACCATGGAAATATCATTGATATCGCCGCTGAGCGCGGTATGCGCGCCGGGACGATCCCCTCCCAGGCCGAGATGGCGCATAAGCGCAGGATAAAGCGTACCCTTTACCAGGGTGGTTTTGCCGCTTCCGCTTACACCTGTCACTACGCAGAGCGTATTGAGCGGAAAGGAGACATCTATATTTTTCAGATTGTGCTGGTGGCAGCCTTCCAGCCTTATAAAAGACGGGTGCCTGGGGAATTCCGGTTTTTTTGAAGTGCTGATCTGCAGCTTTCCGGATAAATATTGGCCCGTAAGGGAGTTCTCATTCCGGATCAGCTCGTCATAGGTACCTGTTGCGATGACCTCACCTCCCAGGTGGGCTGCCAGGGGACCCATGTCTATGATATGGTCTGCTGTTTCCATCATCATTTCATCATGCTCTACGACCACCACGGTATTATTCAGGTCCCTTAACTTTTTCAATACTTCGATCAGCCTGTCCGTATCCCGGGGATGCAGCCCTATGCTGGGCTCATCCAGGATGTATAATGAATCCGTAAGATTGCTTCCCAGGAATTTAGTGAGCTGTATACGTTGGCTTTCTCCCCCGGAAAGGGTATTGGCCAGCCTGTCCATGGTCAGGTATCCCAATCCCACATCCAGCAGGGTACTTAATCGTTGTTCCAGCTCGATCAGGATACGATGGGCTATTTTCCTTTGGTAATCAGACAGTTGCAGGTCTTTAAGCCACTGGTGCAGCCGGTCGGTCGGCAGGTTGGACAAGGAGGCGATATCATTGCCGCCTACTTTCACATAGAGCGCGTCTTTACGGAGCCGGGCGCCCCCGCAGGCCGGGCAGGTGGTCTTGCCGCGGTATCTTGCCTGCATCACGCGGTATTGCACCTTATAGATATTTTCTTCCACCATACGGAAAAAATCATCTATCCATGCCTTAAGCAGGGCAAACTCCGCTGCGGATAATTTATTCACCGGGCGATGGATCGGAAATCCTTTCCTGCCTTCTTTCTTTATAAATTCGTTTTTCCATTCGCTCATCTTTTCGCCTTTCCAGCATACCACAGCATCCTCATAGACGCTTTTGGTCCTGTCAGGAATGACCAGATCCAGATCTATGCCCAGTACTTTGCCGAATCCTTCGCAGGTGGGACAGGCCCCATAGGGATTGTTGAACGAAAAAAAGTTGGGGGTAGGCACTTCAAATACCATGCCGTCCGCTTCAAATTTATTGTTGAAGTGTTCCCATTGTAATCCTTCCTGGTGCTGTATGCCCAGGCTGCAACTGCCGTTGCTCTCGTAAAAGGCGGTTTGTATGCTGTCGGCTACCCGGTGCAGCTCATCCTCTTCCCATACTGCTTTGGCAACAAGGCGGTCTATCAGTATGCGGATGTTTATAAGATCGTTTTCCATGGCGATCTGCAGCCCTTCATCCCCGAGCAGATCTTCCAGGTCTATTATTTTCAGCCTGTCCGCACTGTACCATGCCAGCCGGGTGAAGCCTTTCTGCATCAGTATATCCGCTTCTTCTTTCAGGTTCCTGCCATTCCATAGCGTGAACGGCGCCGTGATATATATCCTCGTGCCCTGCTCCAGCTTCTGAATGATATCTGCAACGTCTGCTACTTCATCTTTTTTGACCACCTTGCCGGAGACCGGGCTGTAGGTAATCCCCACACGTGCGAAGAGCAGCCTCAGGTAGTCCTGTATTTCTGTCATAGAGCCTACAGTAGACCGCGGAGTGCGGGTCGTTACCTTCTGCTCTATTGCAATGGCCGGGCACACATTATGAATAAAGTCTACATCCGGCTTGTCCATGCGCATCAGGAACTGGCGGGCATAGGAGCTGAGGCTCTCCGCGTACCTTCGCTGTCCTTCCGCGAACAGGGTGTCCATGGTCAGCGAGGATTTGCCGGATCCTGAAACTCCGGTTACTACTATAAATTTATTTTTGGGGAATCGTACATCAATGTTTTTTAAATTGTGCATTCTGGCTCCCTGTACCACTATATCCTGCTGTACCGGCTGGGGAGTTGATTTTCTGGATGCTTTGCTCATACTTACGGCTGCGCTTAAGATGCTCTGAAATTAAATCCAAAAATAACCTTTATCCCAGAATTTTTACGGGTCTTCCACCAGAACTTTAAAGTTAAAGTTTATATATTTTAACGGGTTTTGCAACAATATGCATACCGAATGTGTTTAGTTACTTTTAAAGGCAATAAATACTTTTGAATTATGAGATGTAATAAGTTCCTATCCGGTGTTATATCCGGGGCGATACTGGGTGTTTTGTTTGCGCCGGATAAAGGCAGTACAACAAGGGCGAAATTGAAGGATACCTGTTGTGATATCAAAGATCAGATTGATCATATGTTCGGGTTAAAAGAAAAAGAAATGCAGGATCTGCTGGCTACCCTGGAGGACCGGTCGGCGGAAATAACGGATGAAATGCGCGCTCAACTGATCCGTATGCTGGACAAGATCAAGAACAAAATACAGTAATACCCGGGCTTTTAATGTTGCCTGGATCACCCGGCCATTCAATTGCCACAACAGCGGGGTGCCGCTCCTACCGGGGAGCAGCACCCCGCTGCGATATTCTGGACTCTTAGGCATCTCTTAACATTTTTACATTTAAGGAAGCCTTCTCCGGAGCGAATGGTCATTGTTTTCCCCGGGATGGGTTATCGCCGGCTTGCAGGAAGAGCACCCAATGCCGGCCGATGTATGAGCAGGGAGGGACAGGAAGATATGCCCGGGTATCGAATAATTGACTTTAGTTTTAAAATTCATTGATTTTTTTGTTGTTTTGCAGTGTCAAATAAAAATCCACTCACAAATTATGCTACCAAAATATAACAGAATTCTCTTAAAGCTCTCCGGAGAGTCTTTAATGGGAGAGAGAAATTATGGCTTAGACCCTAAAATGCTGTCCCATTATGCAGAAGATATCAGATCAGTTACCGAATTAGGAGTACAGGTAGCCGTAGTGATAGGTGGTGGTAATATCTACAGGGGCATGAATGAATCTGAAACCGGGATCGAAAGAGCCCACGGAGATTATATGGGCATGCTTGCCACTGTTATTAATGGTATGGCGCTGCAGGCCTCCCTGGAAAAGATCGGAGTGAAGACCAGGCTGCAGAGCGCTATAGAGATGGACCAGGTGGCTGAGCCGTATATCCGCAGGCGCGCTATCAGGCACCTTGAAAAGGGCCGTGTTGTGATCTTTGGAGCCGGTACCGGCAATCCTTATTTTACGACAGATACCGCCGGATCCCTGAGAGCGATAGAGATCAATGCAGACCTGATCCTTAAAGGCACCCGGGTAGATGGCATTTATTCTGCCGACCCGGAAAAGGATACCCAGGCCGTGAAGTACGATCAGCTTACCTATGATGATGCTATCCAGCAAGGGCTGAATATCATGGATATGACCGCATTCACCCTCTGTAAGGAGAATAAGCTGCCCATCATTGTTTTCAATGCCAATAAAAAGGGTAATCTGCTGGACGTGATTTCCGGAAAGCCGGTAGGAACAATTGTAAAGTAACCGCTCTTACCTGGAGTTGATAATATATTTTTTAGAAGATGCTTCGTTGACAATGGTCTTTGTTCCCGTAGCATCTTTTTTTTCTGCCCAGACATTCTGGAATGTAAGGGTGTCTCCTACTTTGGCCATACCGGTAAGCTGTTTTTGAAAGTAACCGGGCATCTTGGAGCCCAGGACATTCATATTGTAATATTCCGTCATTATCCGCTCCCTGCCGGTACTGTCCTCAAATAAGCCCCATTCGGAATAGATGACCTCAAAAGCGGTAGCTTCGTACATATTGCCGGTACTGTCCCTTAAGTGTAAGGGCAGGCCTATGATCGAATCAAACTGACGTACCGATACAAAGGTAAAATCAGCAGGCGCCTTACCCAACTGGATATTGTAGTGTATCCTGTTTTTCTGAACAGGGGCTTTTCTGGTGGCCTGTGCCTGTACCCATAATGTGCCTGCCGCAATGATACCTAATAGTCCTATCAGCTTTTTAGACGTCATAAGAATTCTGTTTTCTGATGCTAATTTATGCAAAAAAAAGGCCGGAAGTACAGATAAACACAATTTTCTACCCGTACTGCCTGCCTTTTAGAATATTTTTGACACTGAAAGTTTAAGGACGTAGAGTTGTTGTCAGGAATTATCCTGGATAAAAAAGACGCGATCAATCGCGTCTTGAAAATATATATGCCGTGAAAGAAAAACTATACCAGGTTAGCCAGGCTTTCTTCAAGCGTTTTGATCTTGGCCTCGGCATCAGCTTTTTTCCTGCGTTCATTTTCTATGATCTCCGGTTTGGCGTTGGCTACGAATTTTTCATTGCTAAGCTTCTTCTCCACGCTTACCAGGAAGCCCTGCAGATATTTCAGCTCTTCTTCCATCTTGGCCTTTTGGGCATCCAGGTCAACTGCCGCATTGGACTGGATATACAGCTTTTCTGTGCCTATCACCACGGCAATGGCACCGGCTACCGGCTCTTTCACGATATGCAGCGCCTCTGCATTGACCTGGCCCTGTAAAATAGTGCCTACGGCCGTATAAAAATCTTCATTTTGCGTATCCACACAAATGCTGATAGTTTCTTTAGGCTTGATCTGGTTTTTGTTCCTTACATCACGTATGCTGCTGATCAGCTGCTGCAGTAAAGCGCCATTGGCAGTGATGGTCTTATCAACCGTATTGTCCGTTGGTAATTGCTTATTGATTAAATCTTCATCTTGTGCTTTTAACAGATGATAGATCTCCTCTGTTACAAACGGCATGAACGGGTGTAATAATTGCAGCAATGATTCAAAATGTACTATGGTAGCATCATATACCGCTTTGCTGACCGGCTGCTCAAACCCGGGCTTTACCCATTCCAGGTACCAGGAGCAGAAGTCATCCCAGATCAGGGAATAGGTGGCTTTTAACGCTTCGCTCAGGCGGAAGCCGGAAAAGTCGGACTCCAGGTTATTGCGTACTTCTTTGATCCGGTTACCCAGCCATTGTATTGCAAATGTTGCGGCTTCGCCTGCCGGAGCAGCAGTATCCACCCGGGCTTCCCACATTTTTACCAGCTTCAGGGCATTCCACATTTTATTGATAAAGTTCCTGCCTTGTTCCAGGAATGCCTCATCAAATAAGATATCATTGCCCGCAGGGGATGATATCAGCACGGAAAAGCGTACGGTATCTGCGCCATGATCATCTATCATTTTCAGCAGGTCGGGAGAGTTGCCCAGTTGCTTGCTCATCTTACGGCCCTGCTTGTCTCTTACAATGCCCGTAAAATACACCTGGTCAAACGGTTTCATACCTTTGTATTCATAGCCTGCCATTACCATCCGGGCAACCCAGAAAAAGATAATGTCCGGACCGGTAACCAGTGTTTTGGTAGGGTAGTAATAGTTCAGCTCTTCACTGTCAGGATTACCGTTCCAGCCAAACACCTGCATAGGCCATAACCAGGAGGAGAACCATGTATCCAGTACATCGCTTTCCTGGCACAATAAGGTTGCGGCCTCTTCCATTGTTCCTCCAAATTGCTCTATATATTGTGCTGCGGCCTCTTCAAATGTTTCACCTACATAGATATTATTGTTCTTATCATACCAGGCGGGAATACGCTGTCCCCACCATAGCTGACGGCTCACGCACCAGTCCTTGATATTGGTCATCCAGTGACGGTACAGGTTTTTGAATTTTTCCGGGAAGAACCTGATCTGCTCTTCCATTACAGCGGCCAGGGCAGGTTCTGCCAGCTTTTCCATGTTACACCACCATTGCATAGAGATACGCGGCTCTATGGCAACATTGGTCCTTTCTGAATAGCCTACCTGGTTCTTATAATCCTCCTGCTTTACGAAATTGCCGCTTTCCTTAAGCGCTTCCACTATTTTCTTACGGACAATGAACCGGTCTTCACCCACAAACATGGCAGCGGCCTCACTTAAAGTGCCGTCTTCATTCAAGATATCTATTACTTCCAGTCCGTGCTTCTGCCCCAGGGCGTTGTCATTGGTATCATGGGCCGGTGTTACTTTCAGGGCACCTGTACCGAACTCCATATCAATATAATCATCAAAAATGACAGGGATGCTCCTGTTTACCAGCGGAACAATGGCGCGTTTCCCTTTCAGATGGGCATAGCGCGGATCTCCAGGATGCACACAGATAGCCGTGTCTCCCAGGATGGTTTCGGGGCGTACGGTGGCAATGGTAATATATTCTTCAGTATCTTCTATCCGGTAGCGTACATAGGTCAGCTTGGAATTGGTATCTTTAAAGACAACCTCTTCATCGCTCAGTGCTGTTTTAGCCTGGGGATCCCAGTTGATCATTTTAGCACCGCGATAGATAAATCCTTTTTTGTACAGGTCAACAAAGACGTGGATCACCGCTTTATAGTAATCATCGTCCAGTGTAAACTTCGTTCTGTCCCAGTCCAGGGAGCAGCCTAATTTTTTTAGTTGCTGAAGGATAATGCCTCCATACTCTTCTTTCCATTCCCAGGCATATTTCAGAAACTCTTCCCGGGTCAGGGAGTTCTTATCAATGCCCCGTTCTTTCAGCATATTCACTACCTTGGCTTCGGTGGCGATAGAAGCGTGGTCGGTGCCTGGCACCCAGCAGGTATTATAGCCCTGCATACGGGCCCGGCGGATCAGGATATCCTGTACCGTATTATTCAAAGCATGTCCCATATGCAGCACACCTGTTACATTAGGGGGTGGAATAACGATGGAATAGGATGGTCTTTCGTCCGGAGTACTGTGAAAATATCCCCGGTTCATCCAATGGCTGTACCATTTCTGCTCTGCCGCCTGCGATTCGTAATTTTTACTGAGTTCCATTGTATTGCTGAATATAAATAAGACCGTTATGGTCGGGTGGAAATATATTAAAAATAGTCTGCAAAGTTACGATAATAGTGTAAATAAAGACAGACCCTGTATACGGCATTTCTCCAAGGCTGCCGCACCTCATAATGAGTTGAAAGTAAGAATGCTGAAAATGATACAGGAGCATTGCCAGGGATGCCAGACTCCCCGGTATCCGGAAACGGGAAAGAACAGGCCTTTTTTATTTTTTCAGGAGCTTCTCCAGACGTCTTATCATATCTTCCTTTTCCTGAAGCATACGTTCGTAAAGGGCTATTTTTTCGTCATGCAGCCGTACGATGGTATCCAGCGGATTAAAGACGGGATGATAATTCTGTTGGTAACCTATTGATCCTGATTCAAATGTATTCGCGATAATATTTACAGCCTGCTCTTCATCGAAGTTCTGGATGGCGGCTTCGGGCATTTTTAAAACCTTGGCAACCATGTATAGTACCTCAGGTTCCAATACCTCCTTTTGCTCCAGCAAAGATACTTTTTGCTGATTCCAGTCCTCACCCAGCTCATAGGCAAGGGCCTCCTGTTTGATACCCAGCATTTCTCTGAATCTCTTGATATTTCTTCCCTGGTGGATTCTCTTACTTGGAACAGCCATCTCCATATGAATAATCTGTATTGTTAGAAGTAAATTGAATGCTTAAAATTACATATTTTTTTACACTATACAGGAACAAAATCTGAGCTTGTGTCTATGTAAAATACACGATTATCTTTGTAAAATACATATGCAATTTGTAATATACCCAGGCGGAATGTTATTACTTTGTAGAGGGAATAAGCGACAGGGTGCTATTTCCCGGAATAAGATCCCAAACAAGTATTTAATTGAGCTCTGTGCTCCCGGCCTAAATTAGTAATGAACAAGCAGTCCTGTGCCTGTTCAATGTTTATGATTAGTGTAAACCGGTTTAGGTTTTTAAAAGTAAGAAAATATGATCAGAGGCGCAGCGGTAACATCTTCTGTGTTCCTGATGCCGTTGTAATGTATTGTTGCTTATGCTGACCGCAGGTAGCGACAAATGCACCCGGCATTCTATTCTGGTCTGAAGGAATGGAATTATTAACTTTTAAAAACTATAACACTATGAAATTAAAAACATCCTTAGGTCATTTACACGGGAAAGAGCAGATGGCACTGCACCATATTAAGAAAATACTGAAAGAAACCTGTAATCCCTTATTGCTGTACCTGTACAACAGTAAGCTCTCAGTGTATCTGAAACGAAACTATTGCGCATCTCCTGTAAGGACCACAGCACATAAGTTTGAATGCAGCCTGTTAATGGTAACAGAGCAGGCTGTATTGAGCCCTTCTGTGAGGCAGCAGGCAATAGGGGACTGTGCGCTTTTTGGCCCGGTCAGCCTGAAGGTGCTGTCACTGCCTGAATTTATTAATCACCTGCAGGTACGCAATAAGTTTTGCTGTTGGGTACAAAAACAGGCAATGCTCCTGCTCGGTTGTGAGCGCGCTATACAGCAACTGCCACCGCCTATCTCCAATCACCGGGAATACAGAAAGCAAATGTTGCCCGTTCAGTCTGCACCTGCAGACGAAGATCTGCTCGCTCTTGGAAGCTTCGACGAATCCTTTCTGTATCATGCCCCTCCACGTGCTGCATTGCAGGGAATGATCTCTTACACATCATCCGGTGCCTTTAAATATAGCATAGGTAAATAAGAGAGCAATAGCCGCTTCTGAAATCGGGAGCCGGATGATCTGCCGGTACGCCGCTTTTTTAATACATTTGCAGAATACTGTATATTTCAAATTATAAAATCATGTTTAAAATTCAACAGCTACTACAGCGGCAGATCCTTGTTCTGGACGGTGCCATGGGCACTATGATCCAGCGGTATAAACTGGAGGAAGCGGATTACCGTGGTTCCCGGTTCAAAGAATGGCATAAGGATATTAAGGGGAATAATGACCTTTTAAGTATTACAAGGCCGGATATTATTACTGATATTCACTACCAGTACCTGGAAGCGGGCGCTCATATCATTGAAACCAATACTTTTAATGCCCAGCGTGTTTCCATGGCTGATTATGATATGCAGGAACTGGCTCATGAGATCAACCTGGCAGCGGTGCAGTGTGCCGTGACGGCCAGGAAGCGCTTCCTGGAACAGCATCCTGGATCAGCACCAGATACTATCTTCATTGCAGGAGCAATCGGCCCTATGAACAAGACATTGTCCTTATCTCCTGATGTCAACAATCCGGGCTACAGGGCCATTACATTTGATGAAGTAGCAGAGGCATATTACGAACAGATCGACGCCCTGGTAAAGGGAGGAGTTGATATCCTGCTTATTGAAACTATTTTTGATACCCTCAATGCCAAAGCGGCTGTCTTTGCTGCCAGGAAGTATTTTGAGGATCACCAGACAGAGCTGCCGATCATGATCTCGGGTACCATTACGGATGCGTCCGGCCGCACCTTAAGCGGGCAGGTACTCGAAGCATTTTACATCTCTATGGAACATGCCCGGCCAATAAGCATCGGATTTAATTGTGCGCTTGGTGGTATCGAGATGAAGCCGCACATACAGGAAATATCCGATCTTGCTACCTGTGCCGTAAGCGCATACCCCAATGCCGGGTTACCGAATGCTTTAGGGGCCTACGACGAAACCCCGGAAATTACAGCCGGCTTGATAAAAGAATGGGCGGAGAAAGGATGGGTAAACATCGTGGGTGGATGTTGCGGCACTACCCCGGATCATATCAGGTCAATAGCTGCCGCGGTGAAAGCCATACCGCCGAGGCCTTTTCATGTATAGGAAATCTTTTCACCATTACGGGTGTGCTTCACACTATATACCTGTTCATTTAAAGAAGCACAAAAGCATCAATGCCCCCGGAATATCCGGGGGCATTGATGCTGATAAAGGGTAGATATATTTTAGTGCACAACTTCAAATTTGCCTTTCCATTCGCCCTGGTCTGTAGACAGGGAAAGTATATACAGGCCGGAAGGCAGATGCCCGGTATTTACTTCGTAGTGAGTGCCCCGGTCTGTGAAGTCCACAGGGATTTTCCTGCCCTGTATATCCAGTACGGTTAAATCATTAATAACGGTATGCTTATCCGTAGCCTGTACGTATAGCTGTGAATGTGCGGGATTCGGATAGATCCTGATGATACCGGTAGCTGCTATTGCATCAATGTGTGTGGAGAAATCTATTTTTATATTTTGGGAATATACGGTGCTGCCGCAATCATTGAACAGTGTTACGGTCACGGTGTATATGCCTAATGTACTGTAACGATGCCTCGGATTGAGCTGGTTGCTTTGCGTGCCGTCGCCAAAATCCCATTGAACGCTTGAGTAGTTAGAAGGACTGATCACTGAGAACTGGACCTCGCCCATCTGATTATAGAAATAGGGCACATAGCTCAGTCCCTGTGATTGCGGAAGTCCTTCATAGATCACTCTGATGTCTTCCGTAATGCTGCAGCCGTATGGAGAGGTGATCGTTACCTCATAAGTGCCCGAATCCTGTACGCCGATGGTCCGGCTGGTAGCCCGGGTGTTCCAGAGATAGGTATGTCCGGGGTTTAAGGCATCCAGGAGAATCGTGTCTTTCGGGCATTTGGCCACCACAGGCTGCGCAAAAGGCGGAGCCGGTAAGTTGCGGAGGGCAACGAAGCATTGGTCCTGTATCGTGCACTTGTCGCTGCTGGTGATGCTGACGGTATATGTACCGGGTGTAGAGACGGTAATGGTCCGTGTATTCGCATTGGTACTCCATAAATAGGTGCTGCCGGCATTACCTGCGTTTAAAATCACCGTATCGTTAACGCACAGGCTGGCAGAGTCCGGCAATACACCTGCAGGTACTGTGCCGCTGGTGATCTCTACCGTATCTGATTGCGAACACCCCTGGCATGTAACTGTTACTGCATATTGTCCTGTTGTATTGACTGCAATGGAGGCCGAGGTGGCCTGTGTGCTCCACAGATAAGTATTGTTGGAAGTGTTGCTGGAAGCAGTAAGCGTGATCGTTGCACCGGGGCATAATGTTGTATCGTTTCCTAAGCCGACTACAGGCTTATTCCTGACCGTTGCCGTAACCGGTACCCTGTCTCCCTTGCAGGCATTGGCTCCTTCGGGTTCCGCATAGTAAACGGTGGTAGCGGTGATATTCGGGGTTATAAAGATATTGCCGGTATGCAGCAGGGGCCCTCCTGTTGCGGAGCTGTACCAGTTGACCACACCGCCGGAAACGTAGGCTTCAAGGGTTGCCCTTCCGCTTTCACATACAAAACTGTCCTGAACCCTTGTTATGTCGGGAGCCAGGCATCTTGTGGTGAAGGTATGGACTACAGACCAGGCGCTGGTATCGCCGGGACCGCAAATAGCCCTTACATAGTAATCATAGGTTGTGCTGGGCGTTAAGGGAGGGTTCAGAAGATAGGGATTGGTATTTACGATCATTCTTGTGCCTCCTGAATTAATATTGAACCCCTGAGGGCCGTAAGCGATCTGCCAGTTGATGGCAGCAGGAGGGGAAACCCAGCTCAGGGTAGCAGTAGTGGCAGTAATTGCTGTTGCCACCGGTGCGGTGGGCGCGGAACACTGGTACGGAATGGTTATTTCACCGCTGGCTCCGAAGATGCAAAGCGTGGTGAGCGTACCGGAGCCTGTAACGCGTGTTATTTGTATATTGGTTACCGGCTTATTATAATTAGCAGGATTCAGGGCAAGGATGCTGCGGTACATCCTGGGTCCTCCTGTCTGGTTTTCAATATTGCTGTTGGTAGAGGTGGTATTCCTGTCTATCCTGCCGGTCTGCCCGATCTCAAACGGTGTATTGAAGAACCAGTCATTGGAGGCGATATTATTGAAGGTCTGGGAAGTATTATCACTGAAATTAACGGTGATATTCATCGTGGAGGATCCGTTACCTGTAGTATGCAGGAGATATATGTTCTCCGCGGCCCTGGGAGTCTGGAAGGTCAGCGTTCCGCCGGCGTTGTTGGTGCCCAGTCTCAGGCAGTTGTTCGCGTTATAAGGTGCCAGTTGGTAGCTGAGCCCGTTGTCAATGAGGCTGTTGATGATACCATTGGCAGGCAGCCCGAAAGAATGGGGGGTAAAGGTGGTATTATATTGCCAGCCTGTGGCTATAAATACCTTATTGTCCGCATCTACGTCATTGGTGGTCCTGCTCAGTGTGGTACCTATGCTGTCCGCTATTACATCTGTATTAAAGCCGCTAGACACTACCCAGGGTGTGTAGGTGGAAGGCTCTTTAATGGCAAACGCAAATATATTGGCAATACCTGTTCCTGATGTTTTGGTAATTTCCACACTGCTTATCTGCTTGGTCTGGTTGGCAGTTGCGATGTTTACTTCATACTGGTACAGGCGGGGACCGTTGGAAGGGTTTTCCGGAAGGTTGGAAGGTGTGCCTACCCTTCCTATTCCACCGATTATAAAAGGGGTACCGTTGAACCAGTCGTTGATAGCAATATTGCTTTGCGTCTGTGATGTGTTATCTGTAAAGTTGATTTTTATGGATACGACGCAGGCTCCCGATCCCCCGGTGGCCAGCAGGTATAATTTGGATGCGATCCTGTAAGGTGGCTGGAAAGATACCTGCTGCGGCGTATTATTGGTAGGCAGTCTTAGGGTATTATTGGCATCATAGGAAGCGAGCTGGTAGCTGAGACCAGGCTGATTGGTGTTATTGATGATCCTGTTTGCAGGCAGGCCGTAAGCTAAAGGATTGCTGGAAGCATTGAGCTTCCAGCCAATTTCCACCAGTACGAAGGTCCCGTTATCCACTGCATTATTGGTCAGTGCCGTTACGCTTCCCGTTCCGTTGGCAATAACATCGGCGTTAAAGCCCGTATTGACAACCAATGGTACATATCCGCTGAAGGCCGGGCTCAATTGTTGTATATACAGTATTAAGGCTAAAAGTATAAATTTTCTCATCATGATATATGTTTTTTGGTTGTTGTGTACTTTCTTCTATACAGGATTATAGACGGTAAATACAAATTTGTTGTTGGGTACCAGGTAAAATTAAGAAGTATTAACTGTTTAATGTGAAAAAATATATTCAAAAGAGCACGGATATGTCCGGAAATGTATTAGATACATTTTGGGGTATGGCAGGAGGGGCGGATGAAACTGTGAATATTATGCGCTCCCCGGTTTTGTATGCCGGTTTTTGATACATTTGTAATGTATGGGTCTGGTGTGTAACTGCTGCAGGCCCTGCACATTAGGTAAAATTTATTTGATTTCATATTCCGTCGTATGATATTAAGGCTGTGTGCTGCTGTATTATTTATAATTTCTTACTGTTATCCCGGTACTTACCTTTACGGCCAGCATCGTGTCACCGGAACAGTGGTAACCGGTCCCGCCCGGCACCCCGTGAGGGATATTCTCGTTGCCTGTTACCCGCAGGATAGCTTATCAAATGGGTTTACATCTGTGCTGACAGACAGTGCCGGCTTGTTTACCTTTACGGTGAAGGACGGTAGGTATAATTTTGAAGCTGTATTTGCCGGCAATGTATGCTGGAGCCGCGAGATTGACGTAAGTGGTCCGGTTGACCTGAGTGTGATTCTGATAGATACGGCAGCGTCAGACGTGCTTGAAGGTACGGGCATCAGGGAACGGAAGCAGGTGTTAAGCATAGAGCAGGGTAAGCTGGTATATCACCCTCCTATGCAGTCCGTTGGCTCGGCCTTTGATATCCTGAAGACGGCCCCGAATGTATTTGCCACGGATGAATCGATACAGATAAGCGGCAAAGGTGATGCGGGCATTATGATCAACGGCAGGTGGGAGCGTATGCCGGTTGCGCAGGTAATAGATTATTTAAAATCCCTCCCGGGTGAGCGGGTGGAAAAGATAGAGATCATCAGGAACCCCTATGCCGAGACCGATGCAGAAAACCGGTCCGGTTATATCAATATTGTATTAAAAGGAAAATGGAACCGCGGTATTTCGGGTACTGCCAATGCGCATACGAGAAATGCTTCGCTATTCTCTTACGGTGCAGGCATCAACCTGAATGGTAATACGGGTAAATGGCAATACGGCCTTAATGTGAGCGCTTCTGAAGACAGGAATACCACCAATGGCAGTAATATACTTCATTTCCCTGATAAATACTGGGTGGACAGCAGCAGGCAGGTCACATCGTCCCGGCCTCTTATCTTCTCTGTAAATGCGGATTATCGTATCAGTGAACGGCATGCTGTGGGCGGTAGCCTGTACTGGAGCCGGACACCGGTATCTGTATCTGAAAATAACCCTTCCGGTATTTATAATAAAAGCCATACCGTTTTGGACTCCATGTTGCGCACTACGGGCATCAATCCCTCTCTGAACAACATGGGATCTGCCAACCTTAACTATACCTTCGATATAGACAGCTCCGGTAAAAAGCTGCGCCTGGATATAGATCATTTCAGCCAGTGGTTCGACAGGAAGCAGGATTTTACCAATTACGAGTATGACAATGCCGGTGATGAAACCAAAGCTGCTGAAAGATATGAATCCGGGAATGAGCAACTGATGGCCATTACTACGGCTAACCTTGCGGTAGATCTTCCTGTACGGTGGGCCCGGCTGTCCTTTGGCGGTAAGCTGACGTCCATCCGTAATATCAACAGTACATCTTTTTATGAGCGTAAGGGGACGACCTGGCAGCCGGACCATTCCCGTTTCGATCATTTCAGGTATTTTGAAAACACACAGGCGCTGTATGCCAAGGCGGACAGGAAAGTGGGGAAATGGACCTTTATGGCCGGGGTAAGGGCTGAAAATACGCAGACACGGGGCGTCAGCGAAGTATATAAGATTGAAAATACGAACCGGTACCTCAAATTATTCCCTTCCGCTGATATCAGTTATGAATACGCGCCCGGCAATGTACTGAATGCCGGGTATTCACGGAGGATAGACAGACCTATGTTTGTACAGGTAAACCCTTTCCGGTGGTATCATACGAAATATGCCTTTACGCATGGTAATCCTTCGCTGCAGCCTTCATTCAGTCACAATATAGAGCTGAACTATATGCTTCAGATGAAATGGAATTTTAATGCAGGTTACAGCCGTGTGAACCAGATGTTCTCGGAAATAGACCTTGTGGATCCGGTACGGCATACCCGCGAAACCCTGGTAGATAATATACTGGATATTGATATATACAATGTGCAGGTCAGCACCTCTTTTAATATCCGGAACCGCTGGCTGCTGTATCCGCAGGCCGGAGTAAGCTATACCCGGGTATTTTCCAAAGTGGATTACCTCCAATATTCGGCCGGCTATTTCGGGTATGCCGCCGTCTACCAGCAGATCGCATTGGATAAGAAAAGAAAGTTTTTGCTGGATCTGAATACCTATTATTATGCGCCGCGCAATTACGGGGTGATGCAGTTCAAAAGACTCTGGGCACAGTCGGCAACGATAACTTATAGTATCGCTGATAACCGGTGGCAGTTGAGCATTACAGCGAATGATATTTTCAGAACATCAGGCATGCGTTATAATTCCATTGTCAACGAAACGTTGAGAGAACGCTCCGTTTACAGGGACCAGCAGTCTGTCGCCCTGACTATCCGCTATAATTTCAAATACGGGCAGCAGAACGCGAAGAAAGAAAAACCGGTCTCCAACGAAGAGGAAATGAGGAGAGCCGGGAGATAAGTAAAGACCTAAAATACAAAGAACGCAGCATTAGCTGCGTTCTTTGTATTTCAGACCATTTTTTCCGGGTTTAGGTAGCGGTCCAGCTCTTCCCGTGAAAGCAATGCCTGACCCAGCACCACATCATACACCCGTTTATGCGAAGCCAGGGCCTCTTTGGCTACCTCGGAGCTTGCTTTGTAGCCGATATACGGGTTCAGGGCTGTCACGATGCCAATGCTGTTCAATACCATTTCCCGGGTCTGCTCCGCATTGGCTTCAATACCGTTGATGCACTCATCTGTAAGGGTATTGATGCCATTATACAGGAGATGGATGCTTTCAAACAGGCTGAGAGCAATGACAGGCTCCATGACATTCAACTGGAGCTGCGCATTCTCTGCCGCCAGCGTGATGGTCAGCTCATTACCGATCACCTTATAGCAGATCTGGTTTACAACTTCAGGGATAACGGGATTAACCTTACCCGGCATAATGGAAGATCCCGGCTGACGCTGCGGTAGCCGGATCTCGTTAAACCCGGTACGTGGACCGGAGGATAACAGGCGGAGGTCATTGCATATTTTGGTGAGCTTCAGCGCCAGCTTTTTGAGATAAGCGGCGTATTCCACGAATACTGTTGTGTCCGATGTGGCAGCTATCAGGTTTTCGGTAGGGATTACCGTTACGCCTTTCAGCTCACTCAGCGCAGCGGCGCAGCCGTTGCTGAATCCCTGGGGCGCATTGATGCCGGTCCCGATAGCTGTAGCGCCCATATTGACCTCCAGCAGGGAATCACCGGCCTTTTGCAGGTCCTTTATGGCCTGGCGTATCAGGAAAGCAAAGCCGCCGAATTCCTGCCCAAGGGTCATGGGTACCGCGTCCTGTAGCTGCGTGCGTCCCATTTTGATAACGTTTTTAAAGGCGGCTGCTTTAGCCTCCAGGCTTTGCTCCAGTCTTTCCAGCACAGGCAGCAGGGAGGCATTCATATCATAGATCGCCAGCTTCAGCGCGGTAGGGTAGGCATCATTGGTGGACTGGCTGAGGTTCACGTGGTCATTGGGAGAGATATGCTGGTAGGCGCCTTTACGATGTCCCAGGATTTCCAGCGCCACGTTGGCGATCACCTCGTTGGTGTTCATATTGGTAGAGGTACCTGCGCCTCCCTGGAAAAGATCTATGGGGAACTGGTCTGTATAAGTGCCGTTCATGATCTTATCGCAGGCTTCGTCTATGGCCTTAAATGCCTGCTCCGGTAGCAGCCCCAGCCTGAAGTTGGTGAGCGCTGCGGCTTTTTTCACCAATACAAGGTTCTTCACAAATACGGGATAGGTGCTGAGCGGTGTATGCGAGATCTGGAAGTTTTCTACGGCCCTTAAGGTCTGAATACCGTAATAGGCTTCTTCCGGAACATTTTTTTCTCCTAAAAGATCGGATTCTATTCTATAATTACTCATAACGTATGATATAAAAAATACAGGATCAAAGCAATTTACATACATTTCCGCTATTAATATTTAAAATGTAGTTATCGTGGTCTCCGGCCTTGCCCCGCGTCTCCCGGCAAAATGTAATTATTGGTGTACATTCGCATCAGTAAAGCCTTCTGGAAGCCTATGATAGTTTGTATAGCCGAAAAGCCAAGCGTAGCTAAGGACATCGCCCGGGTACTGGGCGCAGGTGTGAGAAAAGACGGCTACATGGAAGGGAACGGCTACCGGGTCACGTGGACGTTCGGGCACTTGTGTACACTGAAGGAGCCTCATGACTATGCTCCCTTTTACAAATACTGGAGAATAGAGGACCTGCCCATTATTCCGCAGCAGTACGGAGTAAAGGTCATGGACAATGCAGGAGTACAGAAGCAGTTCGGCATCATAGCAGACCTTATCAACAATGAATGTGACTATGTGGTCAACTGCGGGGATGCCGGGCAGGAAGGGGAGCTGATACAGCGCTGGGTATTGCTGAAAGCCCGGTGTAAGGTGCCGGTCAGACGCCTGTGGATCTCCTCTCTTACGGAAGAGGCTATAAAGGAGGGCTTTGACAACCTGAAAGACGCTTCGGAATATGACAATCTTTATGCGGCGGGCTCTGCCCGTGCCATAGGGGACTGGCTGCTGGGTATCAATGCCACCAGGCTGTTCACAAAAAAGTTCGGCGTTAACAAGACCGTTTTATCCATAGGCCGGGTACAGACGCCTACCCTGGCCATGATAGTGGAACGCCAGAAAGAGATAGACGCTTTTGTGACAGAAGTTTACTGGGAGCTGAAGACCCGTTACCGCGAGGTGGAATTTACAGCGGCCATTCCCCGGCTGAAAACGGAAGAAAGGGCGCAAAGCGGTCTTCAATACCTCCTGGAAAGGGAATTTGAAATTGTCAGCTTTGAGATCAAGGAAGGTAAGGAGAAGCAGCCCAAGTTGTATGACCTTACCTCGCTGCAGGTGGACGCCAACAAAAAATACGGCTATTCCGCCGAGCAGACACTTAAGTATATCCAGCATTTATATGAGCAGAAGCTGGTAACCTACCCGCGCGTGGATACGCAATACCTGCCGGATGATATGTACTCCAAGATCTCCGGCATATTGCAATCCATGAACGCCTACAGCAGCTATATCCAGCCATTGTTGCAGCAGCCGGTGCCTAAATCCAGAAATGTTTTTGATGATGCCAAGGTCACCGATCACCACGCCATTATACCAACCCATATTACAGCGCCCCGGCTGGCTGAGGAAGAAGGGCATATTTATGATCTGATCGCCAGGAGATTTGTAGCGGTATTCTACCCGGAATGTAAAATTTCCAATACAACGGTGGAAGGAAAGGTAGAAAGCATACCTTTTAAGGCTTCAGGAAAGCAGATCCTGGAACCGGGATGGAAGGCGCTGTATCCTAAAGACCAGCAGGTAAAGGAAGAGGACGGGAAAGAAGAAAAGGAACAGGCTATTCCTCACTTTACGGTCGGGGAGCGTGGTCCGCATGACCCCCTCATACATAAGGGTAAAACAACGCCCCCCAAGTATTATACCGAGGCTACGATACTCCGGGCCATGGAAACGGCGGGAAAGCAGGTAGAGGATGAAGACCTGCGGGAACTGATGAAAGATAACGGTATCGGGAGGCCCAGTACCAGGGCCAATATCATAGAGACATTGTTCAGGCGCCAGTATATTGCCCGTAAAAAGAAAAATATTATTGCTACTCCTACCGGCATAGAGCTTATCAATGTGATCCAGAACGACCTGCTCAAAAGTGCGGAGCTCACCGGGGAATGGGAGCAAAAGCTGCGGATGATAGAGCGGGGTAAGCTGACCATAGAGCAGTTCAAACAGGAGCTTACACAGATGGTTTCCGGCCTGGTTCACGAAGTGAAATACCTTTCCCGGAGAGGAGTGGCCATAGACAGCTCTTTGCCGTTACCGGAAGTGAAGCAGGCACCGGAAAAGGTTAAGGTGGATATAGCAACGCTGGATTGCCCTAAATGCAAGGCGCATAAGCTGGTCAAAGGTAATGCCGCTTACGGCTGCCTGAATTTCAGGGTCTGCGGGTTTAAGATACCTTTTGAGTTTAGCGGTAAGAAGCTGACGGATAAGCAAATCGCCGACCTGGTCGTGAAGCAGCAGACCGGTATCATCAAAGGCTTTAAAACGGACGCCGGCGAAAAGCGGGATGGAAAGCTGGGCCTGAACGAAGCATACGATATTATCATGCTTTAAAAGATCAAAGGTATTATCATCCCTGCCAGCCGACGGATATGATAATACCTTTAATGAATTGCTCTTAAGCCTATATGAATACTCTTTCTATCCAGTTGCTACCTAAGGCATAGGGCAGGTAATCCAGCGAAGGTACCTCTTTGGTAAGGATCAGGCTGGCTTTTTTTCCCACTTTGATCGTACCCATTTCATTCTGCAGCTCCAGTGCCGCGGCGGCATTAATGGTCTGTGCCGTAATGGCTTCATTGGGTGTGATCTTCAGCTGCGTGCAGGATATGGAAAGTATGGTATTCATATTCAGGCACGGGCAGGTGCCTGGGTTATAATCGGATGCGATGGCAACGGGCAGGTTGGCATCTATCAGCATTCTCGCGGGCTGGTAATGCATCGCCAGGAAGAACGCTGCGCCGGGCAGCAGGGTCGGTATGGTATTGCTGCCTGCCAGGCAGTCGATTTCCTCCTGTCCCATACTTTCCAGGTGATCTACGCTTACGGCATTATGCTGCACGCCTATCTGCACGCCGCCCGACCTGTAGAGCTGGTTGGCGTGTATCTTCGGCTTTAAGCCGTATTTGGCACCTGCCTGCAGGATCCTGTCCGTTTCGTCCACGGAAAAGAAACCCTGCTCGCAGAATACGTCTATATAATCTGCCAGGCCTTCACCGGCAACACGGGGCAGCATCTCATCAATAATGAGCCGGATATAGGCATCGTGGTTGCTGCGGTACTCCATAGGATAGCTGTGTGCAGCCAGGAAGGACGCTTTGACCGGTATCTTATTCAATTCCTTCAATCTCCTGATGACCCTTAGCATCTTCAGCTCCGAATCGGTGGACAGCCCGTAGCCGCTTTTGATCTCTATGGCGGCGGTCCCGAGGCTGATAGCCTCTTCCAGCCTTCTTACAGACATCTCGAACAATTCCTGCTCGTCAATATCCTGCATCTTCGCGGCGGAATTGAGTATGCCCCCTCCGCGTCGGGATATTTCCTCGTAGGTAAGCCCTTTGATCTTATCTACAAATTCCTGCTCTCTTGTTGCGGCGAATACCAGGTGGGTATGGCTGTCTGTCCAGGCCGGCAGCACTATTTTCCCTTTAGCGTTGATGACCTCTGTATCGTGAATGGTGTCCTGGATGGAATCCATGGTCCCGAATCCTTTTATAGTGCCGTTTTCCATACGCAGCCAGGCATTTTCCAGGCAAGGGATCGTATGCATCTCTTTGCCAGGCACGCGCTGGAGCCGGCTGTGCTCATTCTCTGTCCAGACCAATTGCCTGATATTGGTGATTAATGTACTCATAATTGTATCTCTGCCTGGGGATCCCAGAATAATTTTTTAAAATTTACAACCTTATCATTGCTGACCGCTACGCCTTCCGCCTCCAGGAGCTGCTGCATGGCTTCGGGTGGTGTGAAATGGTGCTTCCCGGTCAGCAGGCCCTGGCTGTTGACCACCCTATGGGCGGGAACGTTTTTATAATGAGACGCCTGGTGCATGGCCCAGCCTACAAAACGGGCGCTGCTCCTCAGGCCAATGCTTGCGGCTATGGCCCCGTAGCTGGTGATCCGCCCTTTGGGGATCATCCTGACGATCTCAAAAATAAGCTCCAGTATATCCTTATTCGTGGTCCGGGTCGTCATAATAGTTGTCTTGCTGTTGTTCGGCTTTCCTTTTTTCCAGCAGCTTAGTCCTGCCGGGCTCGGGTACCATTTTATAATCATAGGGACAATGCCTGCAGCCGTTGCCGCAGCAGTAGCCGCGTTTCAGCAGGTAATGTGCTGTCATTACAAACCGTCCTCTCTCGTCATAATAAAAATCTTCCGGTTCGTCTTCTTCGGGCAGGTTCCTGAAATTTATCATGGCTCAAATTTAATCCAAAATACTTATACCAGCTCTTCCCTTAATTCCTGCAGGTAGCCGAAATAGGCTTCCAGGCCTTTATGGCAATCATCGGTGAGCTCAAACTGGATATCCTCTTCATAATACTTTTTCAGGTCGTAATACGGGCAGGGGTTTTCCGCGACCACATTCCCGATATAATCCAGTCCCAGCTTATTAGCCTCATCAAATGCCGTAATGAAGGTATCAGGCAGGGGCTTGTTCGCTATCCAGGCTGCAAATACGAACGGCAGACCGGTGAAGCTTTTCCAGGCTGTTGCCAGGTCATAGATATACCGGAAGTTAGGCAGTTGTTCCAGGGCACGGTCTCCTATAATGACACCGGCCACCGTACCTTTGATGTGCTGTATATAATCCTCGGTGGCGGGGATATAGCCCACTGCCTTTCCGAAATATTTTTTAAGCAATATCTGGGCCAGCTTTACCGAGGTGCGCGACTGGTAATCCAGGTAAACGTGCGTGATCTCTTCCATAGGTACCTGGCTGAAAATGCAGACGGATGCCACACGTCCGTTGGCAGCAATACCGTAGTTGCCCACGATATACCCGTTGGGTACCTGCTGCATCGCCGCTACCGGGATCAGCCCGATATCTGCTTTGTCCTCTATCAGCATCTGGGCCGCCTTTGCGGGATATTCGGTGGTAAGGACGATATCATCCAGGATGCTGTGCTGTACGATGCCTTTGATCAGCGGCTTGGCATTCAGGTAATTGACCGCTACAACCCTTACTTTGTCTTTCATTGCGTGCTGGTATAATAGTAAGGAAATAAAAGTAGAACAAAATAAAATAAAAAATAATTAATTAACGTTGTCCTTGAAGTTATGAGCAGCCCTCTTGTCTTTTCCTTTATGATCTCCGGCCTGCTGGCTGCTGCTGCAGCCGGCGCCCAGACCACATCAGGCTTATATGCACAGGCGTCTTTTAATTACAACCAGTATCGTTATAAGCCTGTAGGGGAAGCTCTTTTCTCAAAGACCAATGCTGATGTATCTGCGGGTTTGGCGTTCGAATATGTGCAGCCTGTGCTGAAAAATATGCAGCTGATACCGCAGGCGGGATATGCATTCATCACCCCGGCCCATGGAATAACAAATAATGTTATTATGGGAAAGACCTTTACGTATATTAACAGCTGGTATTTTCACCAGCTATATGCCGGTCTCCTGGCGCAGTACAACATAAACTCCCTCGTAAGTATCCAGGCCGGTGCCCAATACCAGCATCTGGTATTTTCAGATCGCCTGACGAGGGAATATACCCAGGACAACCTGACCCATATCCAGCACGACTATAACGCTGTTATTACTCCCAATAAGCAGACAGGGAAATACAACAGGCCGCTGGTCAGCATCCCCGTGGGACTGAGCTTTCATCTCCTGCTCAGGAATCAAAGGTACCTGAAGCTGGGAATGGATGTCAATATACCCTTATCTCACCAGGCCGATCTCACATTCAGGCAGTACAGCTTTTCAGAGCCCCGTAAGATCATTGCAGACTACCGGACACAATTAAGTACATACACCATACGTGCCACGATAGCCTGGCAACTGCTGCCTGTCAGGCAAAAGATCCGGTATCAGAAAGGGAGCAGGTACACCTGTCCTGCGGTTTAAAATAACAGGGTGCTGAATAGCCCGCGGCGGACAGCCATATCCGGCCTCTTACTGTGGGGTGTATTTCCGGTGCTGATTTTCAGGATATTGCCTGTTATCTGACAAGGAAGGACGATCGTACGCGTTTATTCTGTGCTGATTCGCCTGCTGTAAGCCCCCTGGAATTCACCCGCCATTTTACTGTAACAATCTCATAAATTTCGCTCATTCACTCAGGATTATTGTAATTTAGCTATCCCGTTCAATACACTAATAAAAAATATGGCTAAAAATAAATTATTCCTTTTGGATGCAATGGCGCTCGTGTACAGGGCGTATTTCTCCCTGGCACAAAGTCCGCGTATTACATCTGCAGGAAAGAATACCAATGCGCAGTTCGGCTTTACCAATACCATATATGATCTCCTTAAAAAAGAGAAGCCCACGCATATGGCGGTAGTATGGGACACCCATGCGCCTACAGAGCGGCATACGGATTTTACGGATTACAAGGCCAATCGCCAGGAAGCCCCGGAAGACCTGCTCAATGCCATTCCGGATGTCAAACGCATCATTGAAGGGTTTAATATAGCCAACCTGGAGCTGGATGGCTATGAAGCGGATGATGTGGTGGGTACCATCGCCCTGCAGATGTCGGAACAGGACTTTGACGTATATATGGTGACCCCGGATAAGGATTATGGCCAGTTGGTAAGAGACCATGTATTTATATACAAGCCGGGATATAAGGGCGGTACCTATGAGATACTGGGCCCTAAGGAAGTATGCGAGAAGTGGGACATTGAGCATGTGGGACAGGTGATAGATATTCTCGGCCTGATGGGTGACGCGGTAGATAATATACCCGGCATCCCGGGGATCGGGGAAAAGACGGCGTCCAAGCTGCTGAAAGAATATGGCACCCTGGAGAATGTGCTCGCCAATGCTCCGTATATCAAAGGAAAGCTGGGTGAGAAGATCCTGGCGGGTTCCGACAGCGCCTGCATTTCCAAAAAGCTGGCAACCATTATTACCAATGTTCCTATTGCGTATCATATTGATGACCTGAAAGTGGACGGATGGAATACGGACCATCTGAGAGCGGTATTTGAGGAGCTGGAGTTCCGGGCACTGGGAAGACGCATCCTTGGAGAGATGTCCCAGCTTACCGGCGATCATCCCGTTGTTACCCAGACAGACCTGTTCGGGAATGTGGTGGGTGCTGCTGCCCAGGCCCCCGGTATCACGGACAACAGCGTGGGAGGCGCCCATATCAATACCGTCAGCAACACGCCTCACGAATATATATTGATCAACTCCGAAGAAGAAGTGCATGCTTTCCTTGAAAAGGCGCTTCAGCAGGAGGAGATCTGCTTTGATACGGAAACTACCGGCCTGGATCCCCTGCTGGCCGAGCTGGTAGGTATGAGCTTTTCCTGGAAAGCCCATGAAGCTTATTACATCAACTGCAATGATGGCGCTGCCAGGAAGTATATAGAGATACTGCAGCCTTTGTTCCGGAAAGAGGGTGTGCTGTGGATCGCGCATAATCTTAAATACGATCTGCTGGTCATGAAAAGGTATGGAGTGGAAATACCGGGTCCGTATTTCGACACGATGGTCGCGCATTACGATATAGAGCCGGACGGCAAGAGAAGCATGGATATGCTGAGCATCAAATATCTTAATTATGAGCCGGTCAGTATAGAATCCCTGATAGGGAAGAAAGGCAAGGGACAGTTGAATATGAGGGATGTGCCCCTGCCGCAGATCACGGAATATGCCGCAGAAGATGCTGATATTACCTTCCAGCTTAAGCAGCAACTGGATCCGCTGCTGGATAAGGAGGATGTAAGGGACCTCTTTGAAAAGGTGGACAATCCCCTGGTGCGTATCCTTGCGGATATGGAATACGAAGGGGTCAACCTGGATGTGGACTTCCTGCGCCAATACTCAGGCGACCTGGCGGTGACCATCCAAAAGGCGCAGCAAAGCGTATTTGAGCAGGCCGGTGTGAGCTTTAACCTGGCCTCTCCCAAGCAGTTGGGCGAGGTGCTGTTCGAGAAAATGCAACTGGATGAAAAGGCAAAGAAAACAAAGACCGGCCAGTACGCCACGGGTGAGGACGTCTTGCAGAAGCTCCGCAAGAAGCATAAGATAGTAGAGGATATCCTTGTATTCCGGGAGCTGTCCAAGCTGAAATCCACCTATTCGGATACGCTGCCGGTATTGCTGCATCCGGAAACCGGCCGCATTCATACCTCCTACAACCAGGCGGTGGTGGTCACCGGGCGGTTGAGCAGCAATAACCCTAACCTGCAGAATATTCCTATCCGTACCGATAACGGCAGGGAGATAAGAAAAGCGTTCATAGCCCGAGACAGCGGGCATATCCTGATATCCGCGGACTATTCCCAGATCGAGCTCAGGATAGTGGCAGCCATCAGCGGTGATGAAAATATGATCGCTGCCTTTAAGGCCAATAAGGATATTCACAGGGCTACGGCTGCCAGGGTGTACGGTGTGACGGAAAGCGAGGTGACGTCTGAAATGCGGAGAAATGCCAAAGCCGTGAATTTCGGTATCATTTACGGACAATCGGCGTTCGGGCTTTCTGAAACCCTGGGCATCAGCAGGTCTGAGGCCAAAGAGATCATTGATAACTACTTTGATCAATACGCGGCGGTAAAAGCGTATATGAACCGTTCTATTGATTTTGCGAAGGAGCACGGCTATGTGAAAACGCTTATGGGCCGGAAGATCAGGCTGGCAGATATTAATTCCGCCAACGCCACTGTCAGGGGATTCGCGGAAAGGGTAGCCATCAATGCGCCGATACAGGGTTCAGCGGCGGATATGATAAAAATGGCCATGATCAATATTGACCGGGCGATGAAAGCGCAGCAGGTACGCTCTAAAATGATCCTGCAGGTGCACGATGAGCTGATCTTTGATGTGCTGGCCGATGAGGCGGAAATGATGACCACCCTTATAAAGGAAAATATGGAGAACGCGATGGTGCTGCCGAACGGTGTGCCGGTGATAGCGGAGGCGGGTATGGGTAAGAACTGGTTAGATGCACATTAGCGGAATGGAAAAAACGGACAAGCGCATACAATTTTTCAGGGCGCAGCTCGCGCTCTGGCACGATACACAGAATTTCAGGTCTTTCCCCTGGAAGCAGGAGAAAGACCCTTATAAAATATGGCTGAGCGAGATCATCCTTCAGCAGACCCGCTCCGAGCAGGGACTGCCCTACTACCTGAAATTCACAGAGGCCTATCCTACCGTTACGCACCTTGCGGATGCGGAAGATGAAAACGTGTTCAGGCTGTGGCAGGGGCTGGGCTATTATAACCGGTGCAAGAACCTGCTGTTCACTGCAAGAGTGATCCGTGATACCTATGGGGGCGTATTCCCCAGGGATCATGATACTATCCTGCAGCTGAAAGGTATCGGCAGCTATACCGCGGCGGCCATTGCCAGCTTCGCCTATAATGCGCCTCATGCCGTGCTGGACGGGAATGTCTTCAGGGTACTGGCCCGGTATGAGGATATTGATACGCCTATTGATACAACGGAGGGTAAGAAGACCTTTACGGCCCTGGCTGACCGTTTTTTAAATAGAGCGCAGCCGGCCTTGTACAACCAGGCCATTATGGACCTGGGCGCAACGGTCTGTACGCCGCAAAAGCCGGATTGCGGGCATTGCTGTCTTCAGAAGCAGTGCAGGGCGTACCTGAACAAGACGCAGGCGCTCCTGCCCGTAAAATCAAAGAAGATACAGATCAGGCACCGTACCTTCCTTTTCTTTGTATGCCGCTACGGGGACCGTGTCTATATCCGGAAGCGTGAGGCAGGGGATATCTGGCATAACCTCCATGAATTTTATAGGATCGAGGCGGAGGAAGCGGAAGGGTTTCGCCGGTTCCGGTCCTTATTTGATCCCTACCTGAAATCGGATGTCCTGCAGGTGGCTGATATACAGCAAAAGCTGACGCACCAGCATATCCGTTCCTTGTTCTATGAGGCGGAGCTTAATGCCGTTCCGGATTTCCTGGACAGCGCCCTGTTTGTGCCGCTTGAAAAGTTAAAAAAAATCGCATTTCCCAAAACAATTATTTCATTTTTGGATAATAAGTATTATTTTTAAGTTCTATTCATAAAATCAGATTTTTTAAACAGGAAAAAAAGAATATTATGAGAGGAGTAAATAAAGTAGTACTGGTAGGTAATTTGGGCAGGGATCCGGATATTCAATACATAGAAGGAGATATTCCGGTTGCGAAATTTCCATTGGCCACTACGGAGATTAGGAAGGTGAACGGTAACGTAATTTCTGAAACGGAATGGCACACTATTGTTTTGTGGAGAGGCCTGGCCGACCTGGCTCATAAATACCTGAAAAAAGGCAGTCTGGTATATGTGGAAGGCAAGCTGCGTACGCGTAGCTGGGAAGATAAGGATAAGATCAAACGCTTCCAGACAGAGGTCATCGGTGAAAATCTGATCATGCTTGAAAAAAGAAAAGAAAACGGGAATGAGACCGGGGACGCCATTAACCCCGCTTCCGAAAGTAACGATGAAAATATAGACTTTGAATTGCCGCCCCGTGCGGATAAGGATGATGATACCTTGCTTTCGTTCTGACGGACCGGTATGATCCTGGATTTGCATTGGAGCCGACAAAACCGGATTTGGAAAAGAAGTTTACTATCCCAAGATGATGTATCGTTTTATGCATATAATACTTTTAGACGCAAATTTAGGTATACTACCCGCCACCCACGCTACTGTTATTATTCTGATCATAATGTCGCTTTTGTTCCTGACTGCGTTGACCGCCGGGGCTGAAGTGGCTTTCTTTACGCTCAGCTCCAAGGATGTCAATTACCTCAAAACAAAGGAAACGGCGCAGGCGAGGAGCGTGATACAGTTGCTGGAGCATCCTGAAATGCTGGCGGCGTCATTACGTGTTGCCAAGATCGTCTTTTCTATTGCCATTGTCATAGCGGGCAATTACCTGGCCAACCTGTTCATCCCCTTTAAGCAATATGTTGTGCTGACGTTTGTGCTCATACTGCTGGTTATTACCTTCATATTGCTGCTGTTCGGGGAGATACTGCCCAAGGTGTATGCCCGGCAGAATAATGTCCGCGTGGCGCTGTTCGTCTCGAATATAACAAAGGTGCTGTACCGCCTGTTCGGGCAGCTGGGCAAAGCCTTTATGACCACTTCGCTGCATCATCTTACGGAGAAGGAGCAGTTGCGTAAGAACATGACGGAGAGCAGGGACTTTGAGGATGCGATCCTGCTGAGCCTCGGGCACGAAGCTACCCAGAAAGAAATAGACATCTATAAGGGCATCCTGAAATTCAGCAATCTTACGGTCAAGCAGATCATGCAGCCCCGCCTGGATATCAGCGGTATAAGGGAAAGCTGGAGCTTTGAGAAGGTCCGGAATAAGATCACCAATACGGGCTATACCCGCATGCCTATCTATAAGAACAATATTGATGAGGTTACGGGAATCCTGAATACCAAAGACCTGATACCCTATACGGATATGGATGATTTTGACTGGCATTCGCTGATAAGACCTGCCTACTTTGTTTTTGAGAATAAGCATATCGACGAATTGCTGGAAGAATTCCAGGATAAAAAAATAAAGATGGCCATCGTGGTGGATGAATTCGGGGGGACCTCGGGCATAGTGACCCTGGAGGATATCATAGAAGAGATAATGGGGGATATCAAGGATGAATTTGATGATGAAGATGCGAAATTCGTTAAGATCAATGATACAAGCTATGTATTCGACGGCAAGATCTCTATCGTGGATCTTTGCCGTATATTAGGCATCCGTTTCGATTATTTTGATGAGATAAAAGGGGATAGCGATTCCCTGGCCGGCCTGATACTTGAGCTGTCCGGTAAGTTTTTAAATGTAGGCGATGAGCTGGCATATGAAGACTTTAAATTTTTGATCAAAGAGATCAAAGGCTACAGGATCACGCAGGTGCAGGTATCAAAGATATAAGTCGTATCCCGGTATGTTATATTGCCGGGCCACTTGGAAAGTCAACAACCCTGTCATATGGAGCTCAGCGAAATATGGACAGGGTTGTTGTTATTGATGCCTGTCACATTTCGACAGGCTCAATGTGACACGACAGGCTTAATATGACAATACAATAGCCTCAATGCGATACGGCAAGCGGCATTTTAGACAGTATCATTTCTTTTGTGCATATCTCTTTAAGCCTGTTCCCGGATAGGCTCTTATCAGATCCGGCATTATTGTTTTATTTTGGATGCAATTCTTATTTTTTAATTAAAATAAAATATTTTCTTGTTTCTTATTCTAAATTGCATTAATTAACTTTGCGAGGATAAAAAAACAAAACAATTAAATATCAATCATATGGGAGTTATAAAAGATGCCTTCAAGGTAAAAGCGGAAACTCTTGCTGCTGAAATCAAGACATTAATTGCGGAACACGGAGACAAAAAAATCGGCGAGATTACATTGGCGCAAGTGTACCAGGGCATGCGCGGTATGATTGGTTTGGTTACGGAAACGTCTTTACTGGATGCCAACGATGGTATCAGGTTCAGAGGTTTTTCCATTCCGGAATTGAGAGAGAAGCTGCCGAGAGCAGAAGGAGGGATTGAGCCGCTTCCGGAAGGATTGTTCCATCTTATGTTGCTGGGAGAGATACCTACAAAGGATGAGGTAGATCACCTGTCTGCTACCTGGGCACGCCGCTCTCATGTTCCTAACTATGTATTTGATGTAATAGAAGCATTGCCTGTTTCCACGCACCCTATGACACAGTTCAGCGTGGCTATCCTGGCTTTGCAGAAAGAATCTCTTTTTGCAAAGGCATACTCTGAGGGTATCAGCAAGAAAGACTACTGGGATTATATTTATGAAGATTCCATGAACCTGATCGCCCGCCTGCCGCGTGTGGCTGCATATATCTATCGCCGTAAGTATAAAGGCGGAGACCACATTCAGCCTAATGGGATGCTGGATTGGGCAGGAAACTTCGCGCATATGATGGGCTATGACGATAAGCGCTTCTATGCCCTGCTGCGTTTATATATGACCATCCATGCCGACCACGAAGGCGGTAACGTATCTGCCCATGCCACTCACCTGGTAGGCAGCGCTCTTTCCGATCCTTACCTGGCCCTTTCTGCCGGTATCAACGGCCTGGCAGGACCGCTGCACGGCCTGGCTAACCAGGAAGTGATCCGCTGGATCGAGGAAATGCAGCAGGAGCTGGGAACAGAGCTGCCGTCCAAAGAGCAGATATCTCAATATATCAAAGATACCTTAGCTGCCGGTAAAGTGGTGCCGGGCTACGGACACGCAGTTTTACGCCAGACGGATCCGCGCTTTACCGCGCAAATGGAATTTGGCAAAAAGCATTGCCCGGATTCACCGCTGGTGCAATGTGTATGGAATGTATATGAAGTGGCTCCGGATATCCTGGGTGCTACCGGTAAGATCAAAAATCCATGGCCAAACGTGGATGCGCACTCCGGGGCACTGCTGAAATATTTCGGGCTGGTAGAAGAAGATTTCTATACCGTGCTGTTCGGGGTAAGCCGTGCTTTAGGTGTGCTGGCCAGCCTGTGCTGGGACAGGGCGCTGGGATTCCCTATCGAACGTCCTAAATCCATCACTACAGAATACGCCAAAGAATTGGTAGGCGCAAAATAAGCATCGTCCTGATAATAAATAGAAAAGACTGTCCAAACAGTTTCCTGTATTATCACATTGAACTTGCTGTATTATCACATTGAGCCTGTCAAAATGTGATCTGCATAAAGAAACAACCCTGCCATATTGCGATTCTCAATATGACAGGGTTGTTTCTTTTTAGACATTACCCCTTCAGGATATAGGAGCGTGTATCTTAAAGAATACCATTACGTCATTCCGGTGGAGGCGTTTCCGGCCGATCCGATGACCGGGAGCTTTAGACATACAGTGAGCCTTACCACACACAAAAACTGATGACCTTAAAAGCGGCGGTTATCGCAAACACTAAAAGTAATCTTTATTCGTGTTCTGTCGTTTATACATACAGTAAGGCCGGGAGATTTGCTATCTTCCGGCCTTACTACATATCGTGGTATATGATTGGCTATATCAGGTCTTTCAGCTTGCTGATGACATAATCTATCTCTTCGCGCGTGTTGTGCTTGCAGAAAGAGAAGCGGATAGCAACGCGGCTGGTATCCTTATTCACCTGGGCTATAACGTGGCTGCCGTGATTGGCGCCGCTGCTGCAGGCGCTTCCCCCGGATACGCAGATACCGTTCATATCCAGGCTGTACAGCAGCATCTCTGATCTTTCCGTTTTGGGTAAAGAGACATTCAGGATCGTGTACAGGCAACTGCCGTTCCAGTCGCCGTTGAAGGACACATCCGGTATTTCCTGCTGCAATTGTGCTGTCATATAATTCCTGAGGTCTGTGACGTAGGCGCAATCCGCTTCATAGCTCTCCATGGCTATCTCCAGGGCTTTGGCATAGCCGACGATCCCGTAGAGATTTTCCGTACCTGCACGCATATTGCGTTCCTGGGCGCCTCCCTGGATATAGGGCTTTATCTGCACATCCTGCCTGACATACAGTACGCCTACTCCTTTGGGGCCGTGAAATTTATGGCCCGCAGACGAAATAAAATGAACCGGCAGCTCCGAAAGGTTGATCTTAAAATGGCCTACTGTAGGCACCATATCGCAATGGAAAACGGCATCATACTTCTGGCAGATCTCGCCTACCGCTTTTACCTTTAATAAATTACCGATCTCGTTATTGGCATGCATCAGCGTTACCAGGGAGCGGCCGTTATGGGATGACAGTAAATGCTCAAGATGTTCCAGCTTTACATGTCCTTTTTCGTCCAGCTCCACGTAGCTGAGTGGGATATTATTACAATGGGAGGTATGCTCCGCGCTGTGCAGGGTGGCATGATGCTCAATAGGAGAAGTAATGATATGGGTGCAGCCCAGGTCCCTGACCGCTGCCGTTATGGCTGTATTCGTAGATTCTGTACCGCCTGATGTAAAAAATATCTCGGCCGGCTGTGCTCCCAATATCTTAGCAACTGATTTTCGTGCAGCCTCTATGGCCATCTTGGTCTCTCTGCCGTAAGAATAAATAGAGGAAGGATTGCCAAAATGCTGTGTCAGGTAGGGCATCATGGCTTCCAGCGCCCTGGGGTCCAGGGCGGTTGTCGCTGCGTTATCTAAATAAATACGTTGCATCTTAAATTCAAAATTATGGTTCTGAAAAGTGTTTGATATCACCTGTCAAAATGATTATCTGTAAGAACTGCAAAGTTAATCAAAATACTTATCGGAGCAGACGGATATCTGTCTTTATCATCAGGGGCCATGAACCAACCCATTGCCCGGCTATACACAAAGTGTATGGTTACTAATTGATTACGTGCCGCTTTCGGTACAGTTGTCCCGGTGATTACCGGGATAGTTAAGGATACCGTTGATCCGGGTGCAATACCTCACAAGCTGGCCAGGTTATCAGTACTGCTCCTTTTCGTTAGGGAAATCCCTGCTCCTGACATCCCGGATATATTGCTGTGTGGCATTCAGTACATCGGTCCGCAGGTCTGCATACCTTCTCAGGAAGCGGGGCGAAAAATCCTTCGTGATGCCCAGCAGGTCGTGCATAACGAGCACCTGCCCGTCCACATGCATCCCGGCCCCTATGCCTATGACGGGAATGCTGACCTCTTCCGCTACCTGCTTGCCCAGCGCCGCCGGTATTTTCTCCAGCACCAGCGCGAACGCGCCCGCTTCCTGCACCAGGTTGGCGTTCTTTATCAGCTGCTCCGCTTCTGCCTCTTCCTTGGCACGGACGGTATAGGTTCCGAATTTATAGATGGACTGTGGCGTTAAGCCCAGGTGTCCCATTACAGGTATGCCGGCGTCTACGATGCGCTTGATGGAATCTGCGATCTCCACACCGCCTTCCAGCTTTACAGCGTGCGCGCCGGACTCTTTCATGATGCGGATAGAAGAATTAAGGGCTTCCTTGCTGTTGCCCTGGTAAGAGCCGAAAGGCAGGTCACATACCACGAAGGCACGCCTGGCGCCCCGTACCACGCTGCCGGCCATAAAGATCATCTGGTCCAGCGTAATGGGCAATGTTGTTTCATGTCCGACCATCACATTGGCTGCGGAATCGCCTACGAGGATAATATCTATACCGGCTTCGTCAAAAATACCGGCAAATGAATAATCGTAGGCGGTGATCATAGAGATCTTTTCCCCTGCGGCTTTCATCTTTTGCAGTGTATGGGTGGTAACTCTTTTTACTTCAGAATGTATGGACATGTTTGAGAATATTTTAAGTAAATCAATATTTGAATAAAGTACGGGCAGTAGCCGTGGTGACCGCTGCAACGGTAGCTATATCTGTTTGTTTTATGTCTGCTATTTTACTGGCTATCAGGGGAATATAGGCGCTTTCGTTTGGCTTGCCCCTGTAAGGCGCCGGGGCCAGGTAGGGCGCATCGGTCTCCAGCACGATATCTTCCAGCGGGATCTCTTGCAGTATCTCCGGCAGGGTGCTTTTCTTAAAGGTCACCACACCGCCGATGCCCAGCTTAAATCCCAGGCCGGTAATGGCTTTCGCCTGCTCCAATGTACCGCCGAAGCAATGGAATATGCCTTTGAGATGCCCGTTCTGCATAGACCCGATGATGCCGATGCCATCATCTATGGACTCCCTGGTATGTATGATGACAGGCAAATGCTTATCTAAGGCGAGCTGTACCTGGTAACGGAAAGCTTCCTGCTGCTGCGCTACAAACGTCAGGTCCCAGTAATAATCCAGGCCCACTTCTCCCACTGCTGCGAAATCATAGCGATCCAGCCAGGATGCAACGGTTTCGAGCTCTTTTTTATAATCCTCTTTCACATAACAGGGATGGAGGCCCATCATGGGCTTGAAGATGCCGGGATACTGCTCCGTGAGCCGCATCATCGGGGCTATGGTATGGCTGTCGCAGTTGGGCAGGTAAATTTCCTTTACCTGCTGGTCCAGCGCCTGCTGTACAAATACGTCTATATGGTCTGTGAACTGCTCATCATACATATGAGCATGGGTGTCTGTAAAATGCATCGTTATTTGATTTCTATCCCCGGGCCGTAAAATCTGGGCTGCTTGTTGAATACCAGGTCTATCACCATCTTTACCCGGGCAAAATACTCTCTTATATATACCTTTAAGCCTGTCCTGGTGCTGACGCCCTTCGCGTTGAAAGCTATGGCGTCCAGCCCCTTGCTCTGCGCCAGGAACAGGGCCCTTTCGTTGTGGAACTGCTGGCTGATGATCGTAATATCGGTTTCCCCGAATATTTCCTTGCAGCGCACGATGCTGTCCAGGGTCCGGAAGCCTGCATAATCCAGGAAGATCCTCTCTTTGGGTATGCCGCCTTTTATAAGGTCCTCCTGCATCTGTTCCGGCTCATTATAGGATTTCCTGCCGTTATCGCCGCTGACCAGCACATAATCTATCTTACCGGCTTTGTAGAGCGCTATCGTCGCCTCTATCCTGAACTTATAAAATAAATTTACATAGCCGGAGGCAATATATTTGGAGGTGCCCAGCAAAAGACCCACCTTCTTATGGGGCATATCCCGGACATCCGAATACAGGTAAGGTGCGGCATCCTTGGTTACCTTCCTGTCAATAAAGAACACCATGGCTGCAATAATGACTGCGGCAATGGATATTCTTTTAATCCACCTGGTGATAAAACGCTTCATACTGTAAAAACAAATTGCATAGATACAATCTGTATAATTGGTACCTATGCAATTTCGATTAATATATTAAGTGTAAGTATTACTTTGTCAACTGCTCTTTCCACTCATTATAGCCTTTATCCTCGTAGTTTGCCCAGATCATACAGGCATGTCCAACCAATAACAGGAACCAGGCCGCTGTGATCCAGGATGGCCATGGATATTGCCAACCCTCCTTACCCGCATAGCATATGTACCATAATATCGCGTTAACCACTGCGAATACGACCAAGTGTAAAAACCACATAGAAACCTGTTTCTTGCTGGTTGGTAATTTTTTAGGCATTATCTTATATTTTTAAACTGATGAATCTTTTTCAGCCACAAAGATAATCAGCATTCATTTTTTATCCAAATTATTTGGAACAGTAATGTCAGAACGTCCCGGATTGCTTTTGCGGTCTTAGTTTCCTACTTTTACCATGGATTTTCCCAGGTTTAAATCTCATCAGGATGAAAGTGTACACCCTTAATTGTAACGGCCGCCTCTTTGTTATCGATCGCCCTGTCGTCATGGGCATCATCAATGTTACACCCGATTCTTTTTATTCGGGCGGCAGGGACAGCGACCTCAGGCAGGTGCTCCATAAGGCCGGCACGATGCTGCAGGAAGGAGCAGGAATACTGGATATCGGGGGGCTGAGCACAAGACCCGGGAGCGCGGCGGTGACGGAGCGGGAGGAAACGGACCGTGTGGTGCCGGTCATCTCTATGATCAAAAAATACTTCCCGCAGGCTTTTATAAGCGTGGATACCTACCGCAGCGGTGTGGCCAGGGCAGCCTTTGAGAACGGTGCGGACATGGTCAACGATATCAGCGCCGGGAATATGGACCGGGATATGATCCCTGTGGTGGCAGGTCTGAACATTCCCTATATAGCCATGCATATGCAGGGCACCCCGGCCAATATGCAGGATGATCCCCGTTATGATGACGTAGCGCTGGAAGTGCTGCAGGCCTGCGCGGACAAGCTGCTGGAATGCCGGAATGCGGGGATAAAGGATGTGATAACGGATCCCGGCTTCGGGTTTGGGAAGACCCTGGAGCAGAACTATACGCTGCTTAAGCGGCTGCACACCTTCGCTGTCCTGGATACCCCCTTGCTGGCGGGTGTTTCCCGGAAATCCATGCTGTATAAATACCTGCATATCACACCGGAAGAGGCGTTGAATGCCACCAGTGTCGTCAATGCCTGGGCGCTGGAGCAGGGCGTGCATATCCTGCGGGTGCATGATGTCAGGGAAGCCAGGCAGGTCGTAGACCTCTGGGAAATGTACAGGGCATTATAAGCCCTGCGGTCAACGGAAACATGATAACAGAACGACAATGGAACAGCGTATCTTTATATCCTGGCTAAAGCAAAGGCTGGCTGAGCAGGCGCTCCCCGGAACAGCAGCGCATAAGCTGATGATGCATACCAACCGCGAGCTGCCGGACCGCTTTCCGGATGACGGGAGGAAATCCGCCGTGCTGCTGCTCTTATACCCTGAGAGCGGGTCTTATAAGATCGTCCTTATAGAACGTACGAAAGACGGGGGCCATCACAGCGGCCAGATCGCCTTCCCGGGCGGCAGGATGGAAGATACGGACCTTTCGCTCTGGCATACGGCGGTAAGGGAAAGCCGCGAAGAGATTTTCCTGAATGATGCAGTGGAGTACGTGGGCGCTATTACGCCGCTTTACATTCCTGTCAGCAGGTATATCCTTTATCCTTTTATCGGCTTTATGCAGCATACTCCCTCGCTGGTGCCTTCGGATACGGAAGTGGCAGACATCATCCGGGTGGATATTGAGCAGCTCTTCGGCAATAAATCTGACATGCAGATCGCCATAGGTCCTGATATGTATGTGCATTCCAGGGTCTATAATATCAATGAGCAGGTATATGTATGGGGGGCTACGGCTATGGTGCTTTCAGAGCTGGAAGTATTGCTGAACGAATTTAAAAGCCTCTGACAAATTGCCTCTGAGCATATAGATTCGAGCCCGGTTATATATTATACAAAATCTGATAACATTTCAAATACATCAAAACTGCTAAAATGTCAGTAATTAATGTGTACCTTTGCAGGTTACAACATTGAAGGCTATGTTAGAACTACAGGAAAAAACGATAGACGAAACCCGTCAGGGTTCCGCCTATGCACCTTTTGCGGAGGATCCCAATCAATATACAAAAAAATTCTATATAGAGAGCTATGGCTGCCAGATGAACTTCAACGATAGCGAGATCGTGGCATCCATTCTCCATAATGAAGGTTTCGGAGCTACCAGGTATCTGGAAGAGGCCAGCCTTATACTGCTCAATACCTGCTCCATAAGGGAAAAGGCGGAGCAGACCGTCAGGAACAGGCTGCAGATATTCCGTTCCCTGAAAAAAGAGAATCCCGGTCTGCTGATCGGGGTGCTGGGCTGTATGGCAGAACGGCTGAAAGCGAAGTTCCTGGAAGAGGAAAGGTTGGTGGATATTGTGATCGGCCCGGATGCGTACCGTACCCTGCCTGCGCTCATCACGGAAGCGGAAGGCGGCCAGAAGGCGGTCAATGTATTGCTGAGCCGCGAGGAAACCTACGCCGATATTTCTCCCGTACGCCTGGACAGTAACGGGGTAAGCGCCTTTGTGAGCATTATGCGCGGGTGCAATAACATGTGCACCTTCTGCGTGGTGCCGTTTACACGCGGCAGGGAGCGGAGCCGGGATGCGGCGTCTGTCCTTGCCGAATGCCGGGACCTGTTTGACAAAGGCTACCGGGAAGTGACCCTGCTGGGGCAGAATGTGGACAGCTATTACTTTATCCCGAAGGAGGAAGATGCGCAGGTGATCACCTTTGCAAAGCTGCTGGAGATGGTGGCGCAGATTGACCCGAAATTAAGGGTACGCTTCAGCACCTCGCACCCCAAAGATATTACCGATGAGGTGATCTACACGATGGCCAGGTATGATAATATCTGCAAATACATACACCTGCCCGTTCAGAGCGGCTCCACCCGTGTGCTGCAGCTGATGAACAGGACCTATACCCGGGAATGGTATATGAAAAAGGTGGACCGTATCCGGGAGATCATACCGGATATCGCTTTATCAAGTGACGTTATAACCGGGTTCTGCACGGAAACGGAAGAAGACCACCGGGATACCCTCACGATCATGGAGCATGCCAATTACGACCTGTCCTATATGTTTGCCTATTCTGAAAGACCCGGCACACTGGCGCAGAGAAGGTATGCGGATGATATTCCCGAGGATGTGAAAAAGCGGAGACTGACGGAAGTGATCGAGCTTCAGAACAAAATGACACGTGCCAATTATAATGCGGATATCGGTAAGGTATTCGAGGTGCTGATAGAAAGCACCTCTAAACGCAGCGAAGAGCAGTGGAGCGGCAGGAATTCGCAGAACAAGGTGATCGTATTCGATAAAGGACATTACGGGCTGAATAAAGGTGAATATGTGAAGGTGAAGGTTACCGGGACAACGGGAGCGACCTTGCTGGGAGAAATAACTGCATAAGCGCCGCCTATGAAATACCTTGTCAGGCTGGAAGAAGCCGCGCTTTTTGTCCTTTGTGTGATCCTCTTTGATCTGCTGGACATTCCCGGCAAATGGTTCTGGATTCTGTTGCTGGCTCCTGATATCAGCGCGGCGGGCTATATCTTCGGGCCTAAAGCAGGTGCGGCGGTATATAATATTATGCATCATAAGGCTGTGGCCATAGGGGTTCTGCTATGGGGCTGGTACCTGCAGGAGGAATACCTGATGGCGGCAGGGCTGATATTGCTGGCGCATAGCTGTATGGACAGGGTGTTCGGATACGGGCTTAAATATTTTTCAGGATTTACAGACACACATTTGGGAAAGATCGGGAAGCACAGGAGCAGATAATGTATCAACAATAGTGATATTTATTTGTTATCCCCGGTCAGCCCGGAAAATAAACATGGATCGCTTTATCAGGGAGAGGATAAAGCTGAAACTTAAGGGTATTGGTACCCGACAATAAAATATACTGGCAATGGAAATACAAAGTATCAAGAACAGGTTTGGAATTATAGGCAATGACCCGCAGCTTAACTATGCCCTGCAGGTGGCTGCCCAGGTATCCGCTACGGACCTGAGCGTGCTGATATACGGAGAGAGCGGGGTGGGAAAAGAAGTATTTTCACAGATCATACATAACTTATCTCCAAGGAAGCACGAGCCTTTTATTGCTGTGAACTGCGGGGCTATTCCTGAAGGGACTATAGATTCGGAGCTTTTCGGGCATGAAAAAGGCGCCTTTACCAGCGCCGACGGGCAGCGGAAGGGCTACTTTGAAACGGTCAACGGCGGTACGATCTTCCTGGACGAGATAGGAGAAATGCCTTTGGGCACACAGGCCAGGCTGCTAAGGGTATTGGAAACCGGCGAATTCATCCGTGTGGGCTCTTCCAAGGTATTAAAGACCAATGTGCGCGTGATCGCGGCGACCAATAAGGACCTGCTGAAGCTGCACCAGAAAGGCAAATTCCGGGAAGACCTCTATTACAGGCTGAATACCGTGCCCATCAGGGTGCCGGCCTTAAGGGAAAGGCAGGGCGATATACCGCTGCTGTTCAGGAAATTCGCGGGAGACTTTGCGGAAAGGTACCGGACCCCCGTGGTACAGCTGGACACTTCAGCACAGCAACTGCTGAGCTCCTACAGCTTCCCCGGTAATATCCGGGAGCTGAAGAACCTGGCGGAGCAGATATCCGTATTATCCTCTGACAAAATAGTGGATGCCGAAACCCTGACCAAATTCTTACCCAGGAAAGATAATATTACCAGGGATCTGGCCATCGGCACCGCCGGCAGTAATATGCCGATCGTCAACCCGGCGCAGGAACATGCGGATGCCGGCACTTCTACTACGGAGCGGGAAATACTGTATAAGTTCATGTTCGACCTGAAAAAGGATATGAATGAGCTTAAATCCATTATGTTTGAAATGATGTCGCGCCCGGGGACTGGTGCTTCCGGTACTGCCGGGATGGGCAATTACCCTGCTCCTTTCAGCAACGGTAATATCTTACCGGAGCCGGCTTTCAATACGCCCGCTGTCACGGACTATAAAAATGAAGGCGGCAACCCTACGTTCGTGCTCCATAACTCGGGCGATGATATTACCACCGCCCAGCATGAGGAGGTGGAAGAATCCCTCTCGCTGCAGGACAGAGAAAAGGAATACATTATAAAAGCATTGCAGAAGCACCGTGGCAAACGTAAGGATGCCGCCCAGGACCTGGGTATATCGGAGCGTACATTATACCGGAAGATCAAGGAATATGACATTGATGAATAAAGAGCCGAGATATGCCGGTAATTAACTTATAACAACACTAAACGTTTTTCACAGATGAAAAATCTGAGGCAGGTTCCGCTGGAAGAGCTGGAACAACAATTTAAAGAATGGGGAGAGCCCCGCTTCAGGGCCGCCCAGATCCACGACTGGATATGGAAGAAGCATGTAGGGTCTATAGAGCAGATGACCAACCTGAGCAAAGGTCTCCGGGAGAAGCTGCATGAAGCTTACTATATCCCCAAGGTCAGTATAGACCACAGCCAGTTCAGCAATGACGGCACAGTTAAAAGCAGGTTCCGCCTGCATGATGAAAGGTTTATTGAAGGTGTATTGATCCCTACCGACACCCGGGTCACTGCCTGTGTATCTTCGCAGGTAGGATGCAGCCTGAGCTGTAAATTCTGCGCTACGGGCTACCTGCCCCGCAGCAGGAACCTTGATTTCGATGAGATAGTAGATGAGGTGACGCTGCTCAATGAGCAGGCGCTGCAGCAATACGGCAGGCACCTGAGCAATATCGTATTTATGGGTATGGGCGAGCCTTTGCTCAACTACAGCAATGTGCTAAGGGCCATTGACGCTATTACAGCGCCGGATAAGCTGGGCATGAGCCCCCGCCGTATCACGGTATCTACTGCAGGTGTGGCCAAAATGATCCGGAAGCTGGGCGATGATAATGTAAAATTCAAGCTGGCATTATCGCTGCACGCCGCCAATGATGAGAAGCGGAACGAGATCATGCCGATCAATGAAAGCAATGACCTGCAATCGCTGATAGACGCGCTCAATTATTTCTACCAGAAGACCGGGAACGAGATCACCCTGGAATATATACTATTTAAAGACTTCAACGATAGCCTCCGGGATGCGGACGAGCTCATCAAAGTATATCGCAGGATCCCTGCCGACCTGGTGAACATTATTGAATACAACGCTATAGACCAGGCCGACTTCAGGAAACCCGAAGAATCGGTTACGGACCGGTTCATGGCCTACCTGGACAGGCACAGGGTCAATGCCAGGCTGCGCCGCAGCAGGGGTAAGGACATCGATGCTGCCTGCGGACAGCTGGCCAATAAAAATTAATACACACTTACAATACCACATTCATCAATTATAAAAAGTTACATACTATATGTCTAAAGATAAAAAATCATTCTTTGAAGAAAAATTCGGCTTTAAGAAGAATCCCAAAGTGGAAAAGGCTAAAGACGCGAGAAAAGAAAAGCAACTGAAAAAGCAATACGGCGACGGGGACGATAAATGGGAATACCAGGACCAGTTCGATAAAGCCAGGGACAGGAAAAAACCGTTTGCAAAGGACGGGGGAGCAGACAGGAAAGATAAAAGGAATTACCGGGATAAGGATGGCGCATCCCCTGACCGTAAAGACCGGAAACCCTTCAGCAAAGAAGGGAGAGACGCCGAGCGTAAGGATAAAAAGCCTTTTAACGACAGGTATGCCGGGTCGCCCGACCGTAAAGACCGGAAACCGTTTGACAAAGAAGGGAGAGACTCAGACCGTAAAGGCAGGAAGCCCTTTGGTGACAGGGACGGCGATACGGGAAGGAGAGCCTACGGCTCTTCCGGATCCGCAGACGGGCAGGATAAAAGACGCTCCAGGGATAAGGACGGCGACAGGAGATCCGATAAGAACCCGCCGGCTAAAAAAACGGCTTCCCGTATTTTTGAAAAGGATAAGCCGGAGCGTGAGGTCTTTTATACCGAAGAGGACCGGAAAAGACTATTCGGGGAAGAAGCATTCAAGGACCGCGTGCTGAAAGAGCTGAAAGACGAGATCGACCAGGATTTCGATGCCGTAAAAAAGGAAAAGGCGCAAAAGAAGAAAGAAGAAAGGAGAGGACGCAAGGAAAAGAATAAGGAAAGTGAAGATTACGGGCTGACCAAATACATTGATGATGAGTCGGACTACGAGATCGCATACGAAGCGGCCGGCGGCAAAAAATGGCAGGTGGAGAACGCCATGGATAATAACTACAGGAAGCCTGTGGGCGAGGAAGAGGAAATGCCTCTGAATAAATACATCGCTTACTGTGGGGTCTGCTCCAGGAGAGACGCGGTACCTTTGATAAAATCCGGTAAAATAAGCGTAGAGGGCGAGGTCTGTAAGGAGCCGGGCTTTAAGGTCACCAGGGATACAAATGTTACGATGGACGGTAAAAAGCTCAGCATACAGAAAAATATTGTGTATGTGCTGATGAACAAGCCTAAAGGATATATTACCACAACGGATGACCCTAAGGACAGGAAAACGGTAATGGACCTGGTGAGCAACCATATAGAAGAACGGATCTTCCCGGTAGGCCGCCTGGACAGGAACACGACCGGCCTGCTGCTGCTGACCAATGACGGAGATCTGGCGCAACAGCTGGCACATCCCAAATACGAGATCCGGAAGATCTATCATGTGGTGCTGGACAAGAACCTGTCCAAGACGGACTTTGATAAGATCGCCGCGGGTGTGGAGCTGGAAGACGGTATCGCTCCGGTAGATCATATTGCTTACCTGGAAAAAAAGAACGAGATAGGCATAGAGATACACAGCGGTAAGAACAGGATCGTGAGAAGGATCTTTGAATCCTGCGGTTATGTGGTGGAAAAGCTGGACAGGGTCATGTACGCCGGCCTGACCAAGAAGAACATACCGAGAGGTAAATGGAGACTGCTTTCCAAGCAGGAGATCATTAACCTTAAGCACCTGAACAAGGGAAAATAAATCTCCATGGTATTTGTGCCATTGGCTATAAATCAGCAGCCCGGTCCGTATGGACCGGGCTGCTGATTTATATATATTATACCGTGATCTTTACCAGCTACCGCTTGCGCCGCCTCCGCCGAATCCACCGCCTCCGAATCCGCCGAAACCACCTGAGCTGCCTCCCCCGAATCCCCCGGAACCGCCGCCCCAGCCTCCGCCGCCTCTTCTGCCGCCGCGGAGCAGCTCACCTAATATCATCCCGGTAATGAAATCACTGCCTCTTCTGCTCATATACTGTCCGCCGCCACGGCCGCCCTTTCCGCCTTTTCCCATGACCATCATGACAATGAACACGATGAATATGATAACGATCAGCGTGAAAACGGGTGCTGTGCCCTCGCTTTCGCCTTTCCGGTCATTCGTGTACTCACCGTCAAGATAGCGCATGACACTCTCCGCACCTTTGGTCAGGCCTGCTTCATACTTATTTTGTTTAAAATAAGGGATCATATCATTCCTGATAATGGTGCCGGCTATACCATCCGTGATACGTCCCTCTGTACCGTAGCCGGTGGCAATATGAACTTCCCTGTTCTGCAGGGCAAAGAGGATCAGGATGCCGTTATCCTTCCCTTTCTGGCCTATCCCATAATGATGCGCCATTTCCGTAGCATACTGGGATATTTCATAAGGTCCCAGGTTCCGTATGGTTACCACCGCTATCTGCGTGGACTGCGCCCGGGCATAAGCTACCAGCTTATCCTCCAGGGCTCTCCTGCCCACCTCGGAAAAGACCTGCGCGCTGTCCACTACCAGGAAGCGCTCATCCAGCTTCGGGAAATCCGTTTTGGGGATGACCTGTCCTGTTACCAGGGCTGCTGAAAGCGTCAGGAGCATGGTTATCAAAAATATCGTCCGTCTGTATATGCGTTGCATCATCTCTTGCTTTGATTTAATCTATCCAAAAACTATTTCGTCCGGGAGCTCGTTCTTGTCACATCCGGGATCAAAAGGGAAATGTTCCGAAAGGCTGTTGCCGATGTCCAGTATGACCTGGCGAAGTCCTTCAACATATGCTCCTTTTTTGAAAAAATCTAAGGCAATATTCACTTCCTTCTCCCAGTATTGCTGTCCGCCCGTCTTGGCATAAATGCCCTCATCTCCCAGCAGGCAGAACTTATGATCGTCATAGGCCAGGTAGACCAGCACGCCGTTCCGCAAACGGGTGGCATTCATCTCCAGCTTAAAGAATATCTCCTTTGCCCTCTCCAGCGCCTCTCCTTCGCACCCCGCTTCTATAAACAGCCGGATCTCGCCCGACGTGGCGCGCTCCGCCTGTTGTATGGCTGCTACTATGGCCTGTTGCTCCCGCTTGGACAACCATTCTTTCTTGGCGTTTTTCGAAAACATAACTTTATGATTTTCCTGTAATTTATAAAAAAGGCGGTTCTTTTGGAAACCGCCTTATATAATTTTGGATCAGAACTGTACTTTGGGTGCTGTGCTTGCGCCTTCCTCTGCTTTGAAGGTTCCTTTCACCTGGAACCCTAACATCCCGCCCAGTAAATTAGTAGGGAATTTCCGCAGGTAGGAATTATAGCCCTGAACTGCTACATTATAGCGGCCCCTTGCCGTAGCGATCCTGTTTTCCGTTCCGGTCAGCTCGTCCTGCAGCTTCAGGAACTGCTGGTCGGCTTTCAGGTCAGGATACTGTTCCTGCACCATCATCAGCCGTCCCAATGCCTGGGATAATTGTCCCTGAGCCGCCTGGAACTGTTCGATCTTTTCCGGGGTCAGGTCATCGGCATTCACGGTTATCTGCGTAGCTTTTGCCCTTGCTTCGATCACGGCTGTCAGCGTGGACTGTTCGTGGGCCGCATAGCCTTTTACGGTAGCCACCAGGTTATCTATAAGGCTGAAACGGCGCTGGTACTGGTTCTCCACCTCTGCCCAGGTAGCTTTGACGTTCTCGTCCTGATCTACCAGCGTTTTCTGTACACCGCAGGTCTGACAACCGCCTATACCTATTAATGCCAGGATTACTAATAATACAATGGTGCCTTTTTTCATATTCTTTTTTATTTTAATTTTTATTAATTTCCTACAAAAATAATAATCTTAATTTATATTAATTGGATATTTGTAACGGATTTTCTATAAAGGTGTTATTTATAACATACTATTAAAACCCGGGAGCGTATTATGCAGATATTAATTATAGAGGATGATAAAAGGATCAGCGACTTCATACTTAAGGGACTGGAAGAGAGTAATTACCAGGCAACACTGGCCACAACTGCGGAAGATGCGCTCAATCTTTACCTTAAAGAAGCCTGGGATCTTATCATAGTAGATATTATGCTGCCCGGTATGGATGGTATACAATTCATCCAGACGCTGCGCTATAAAAAGAATAACACACCGGTCCTGGTGCTGAGCGCGCTGAATGCGGTGGACGATAAGGTAAAGGCGCTGGACTACGGTGCGGACGATTATATGATCAAACCCTTCCATTTTGATGAGCTCCTTTCGCGTGTAAGGGCCCTTACCAGGCGCTCCAGGGATATCCGGCCGGATAAGAACAGCGTGGCTTTCCTGGACCTGCTTATAGACCTGGACCAGTATAAGGTCTATAAGGGTAATGAGGAAATTGAATTGTCGCCCAAAGAATTCAGGCTGCTCCAATACCTGCTGGCCAACCGGAACAAGGCCCTGTCCCGCATCCAGATATTGAACGCCGTATGGGGCATCAACTTTGACAGTCAGACCAATATAGTGGACGTTTATATTTCCTATCTCAGGACCAAGCTGGAAACGGACCGTAAATATATTTATACCGTAAAAGGGATCGGTTATATGATAAAGGAATGATACTATGAAACTGAGGAACAGGCTGGCTTTTTTTACCATTTCATTTTTCGGGATACTCTTTAGTATCACCATTGCCATTATCTATTTTTTATTCAGGAACTGGGCCCTGCAGAATGAGCAGAACAACCTGAACAAAACGGCATTGGTGGCGGCGGTCTATTACCTGGAGCAGGATGAGCAGAGCCATACGGAGCATGAAAATGTCACCAATGAGCTCCGCAGGCTTATTTCCCGCCAGAATATTGCGGTGTATAACAGCCGGGATGAGGTGGCCTACGGCCGGATGACCGGGGATATTAATATCTCCGCTGCTGTGCTGGAGCGTATCAGGAAAGATCATTCTTACTTCCTCGAGCTGGACGATTATTTTTACTTCGGCATCTACTATAAGGACAACCAGGGGGATTTCGTGGTGGTGATCCGCGAAAGCAGTTACGATTTCCGTCAGCACCTCCATGGACTGCTGTATATCCTTATCTCCGTTTTTGCAGTCTCCCTGTTGTGCATCTTTATCTTCGCGAGATATATGGGAAAATGGGCCTACCGGCCTATTTTAGAATTTACCGAAAAGATAAAGCAGCAGGACAGCGCCGGCCTGTCCCATCCCGTTCACCTGGAACGGTCGTACGAAGAGCTTGATGCGCTGGTAGACACCTACAATACCTTTATCAATACCATATCCCAGACATTTACCATACAGAAGAACTTTATCGACTATGTGTCGCATGAGCTGAGAACGCCGCTCACTGCTATGCTGGGGACGCTGGAAGTGACCGGGTCCCGGCCCAGGAACGAGCAGGAGTACCAGGAAGCCTTCAGGAAGCTGGTGGCCTGTACCTACAGCCTGGAAAGCACTATCGACAATATGCTAATCCTGTCGGGCGCGAGGACCCGCCTGGAATTCCAGCCGCTGCATATTGATGAGATCATCTGGAATTGTGTGACCGCTGCTATGGATATCCATAAGGCGCAGATCCACGTGGATATACAGGTAAAGGACCCGGCCCTGCTACGCTTTAACGGCAATATGGTGCTGCTGGAGCTGGCGGTGAACAATATCATTGAAAATGCCCTGAAATACTCGGATTACCGGGATGTATCCGTAAAAATATACCTGAAGGATGATAAGGTTACCGTAAGCATTACGGACAGCGGGATCGGTATCGCGGAAGAGGATATCCGCAAGGTGACACAGAATTTCTACAGGGGCGGGAATGTCAGTAAGATCACCGGGAAGGGCATAGGGCTGTCCCTGTCCAGCATTATCTTTAAGCTGCATCAGATAGATATGGGTATCCGTTCCTCGGGCGACGGCACCTGCGTGGAGATCGTATTCCCCTGATGATGCCTTCACCTATCAGGTTTAACGGGATCATTACATTATTCTTCCCAAATACGTCCTTTCTAATCGAATTCTAATACAACTCCAATTTTGCGCTAATCTTAGAAAGCTACTTTTGACCGATTCTTAAAAATGGAACAATGGTCAGGAGTTGGTTTTTGATTTGTGGCGCCTGGATGCTTTCCGTGATACCGTCCCGGGCTCAGGAATTCACCCTTCAGGCTCTGGAAAAGGAGTTTTTACAGCATAATTACCTTTTGCTTGCAGCCCGTTACGATGTGGATGTAAAGGATGCGCAGATCTTACAGGAAAAATTATGGAACAATCCCAGCCTCACGGTAGCGCAGATCAACTTCTGGGCGAACAGCAGCAGCGAGCAGTTGCCTTACCTCTGGGGAAACTACGGCAATACCCAGCAGGTATCGGTGGACCTGGAGCAGCTCATTGAAACCGCCGGCAAACGCAAGAAGCGGGTGGCCCTGAAGCAGTACGAAAAGGAAGACGTCCGGCTGGATTTCGAGCAGCTGATGCGGGAGCTGAAATGGGAGCTCAGGAATACCTATATAGACCTGCAGGTAGCCCAGCTCCGGGAGCAGCAGCTGGTCCAGATAGTCACCTTTTTCAACAAGCTCAGGGACAGCTATCAAAAGCAGTCTGATAAGCAACTGATAGCAAAAGCGGATTTCCTTCGCATCCAGTCTGAATTGATGCGCCTGAAGGAAGAGCTGATCCGTGTCCGGGATGAAAAGCTGAAATTATTGCAGGAGCTCCGGATGTTTACCCGTAACAGCACGATCGAAAAAGTACTGCCCTTGCCTGCGGATGCGCTGAGCAGCCTGTCGCAAAAAATACCTGCGGATATCGTGGAGCTGGCGATGGATAATAATATCAGCCGTCAAAAGCAGGAGCTGTCCTATACGATGGCCGAACAATCGCTGCGGCTGGAGAAAGCGAACGCGAAACCGGATATAAGGCTGCAGCTCAACTACGACCGCGGGGGCAATATCATGCATGATTTCGTTGGAGTAGGTATCAATATGGACCTGCCGGTATTCAACAGGAACCAGGGCAATATCAGGGCGGCCCGTTACGAGGTCCTGAAGCAGTCGGTCCTGAAAGACGACCGGGCTGCAGCTATCCGGCATACTATCGACAGGCTGATACAGCAGCTCCGCCTGTATGAATCCGAGCTGCAGACAGCAGAGATCACTTCTGCCGAAGCATACCAGCAGATGATGGATAACTATTTCAGGCATTTACAGACCAGGCAGATATCCCTGATAGAATTCCTGGACTTCTCACAGGCCTTTATGCAGGCCCAGGAAAGCATCTGGAACCTGCAATCCTCTTACCTCAGGGTGTTTGAAGAACTGCAATACACTATCGGAAGAGATATCTGATAGCTTTCCGCTCCTTACCAGACCCGTACAAATTATTTACAAATGAAACATACACTATATATAGCCGGGATATGCCTGCTGGTGCTCTCCGGATGTGCCGCGCCCCAGGAAGAGGTTACTTCAGAGCCGGCCGGCAGCGCTTTCCGGCTGAACGAACAACTTAAAGCATCAACGGAGATCGCTGAGATCACTCAAACACCCGTAAAGGAACAGCTGACGCTTTCCGGTAAGATCGAATACAACGAAAATGACATGGTGGCTTACAGGAGCCTGATAGACGGCATTATAGAGCAGGTCAGGTTTGAGCTGGGAGATTATGTGCGTAAAGGCCAGGTGCTGGCTACGATCAAGTCTAACCAGATATCGGAGCTGGATCAGCAGCAAAAAATTTACCAGAACCAGATCAACCTGCTGCAGCAAAAGCTGCAGCAGAAAAAAGAACTGCTGCAGGATGGTATGATAGCCTCTTCGGAAGTGCTGGAAACGGAGCACGAGCTGCAGGGAGCCAGGATAGAGCTGGACAAGATCCGCCAGAGCCTGCAGATATACAGCGCAGCAGGGAATGGCTCCTTTCACATCCTTGCGCCGAAGAACGGGTATATTATCCAGAAAAGCATGAGCGCGGGACAGACCATCGGGACGCAGGAGGCCGCACCGCTCTTCTCTATCTCCAACCTGAAGCAGGTATGGGTCATGGTGAATATATATGCCAATAATCTCCGGTACATCCAGGAAGGCAACGAGGTGAAAGTGAGGACCATCGCGTATCCTGACCAGTATTATAGCGGTAAGATAGATAAGATATACAATGTCTTTGATGACAATGAGCATGTGCTGAAAGCCCGGGTGGTGCTGGAAAATAATAACCTGAACCTGCACCCGGGCCTGGCGGCGGATATTATCATAGATAAGAATACGCAGGGCCGGCTTGCTTATGCCATACCTAACCAGGCCGTGATATTCAGCAATAACAGGCAATTCATTGTGCTGTATAAGAACGACGGCCATATGGAGATCTGCCGTATTGCGCCCGTTGCGCGGAATGAGCAGTACACCTATATCACGGAGGGTATAACAAGCGATGATAAGGTAGTGAAGACAAACGCCTTATTGATTTTTGAAGCCTTAAATAAGTAATCGCATGCAGAAGTTTGTTCAGAAAATAGTTGCGTTTTCCCTTAAGAATGCCTATCTCATCATACTGGCTACGGTAGGGCTGCTGATTGCGGGTATCTACAGTCTTAAGCATACTCCCATTGAAGCCTTTCCCGATGTGACCAATACCCGTGCCAGGATCATCACGCAATGGCCGGGCAGGAGCGCCGAGGAAATGGAGAAGCTGGTAACCCTGCCCATCTCCAAGGTCATGAATACCATCCCGCGGAAATCGGTGATCCGTTCGATATCCCTTTTCGGTCTGTCCGTGGTAACGGTACAGTTTGAGGATAATGTGGATGATTTTTATGCCCAGCAATACGTGTCCAATAAGCTGGGCGGCGTATCGCTGCCGGAAGGGGCGGAAGCCGCTATTGAGCCTCCGTCAGGGGCTACCGGCGAGATATTCCGCTATATACTCAAAAGCGACCTTCCTATTAAGGAGGTCGCTGCCATACAGGACTGGGTGATAGAGCGGGAGCTGCTGAGCGTTCCGGGTATCGCGGATATCATCAGCTTCGGCGGGGAGGAAAAGATATACGAGATACGTATCAATCCCACGGAGCTGAAGAACTACAGCCTCACGCCGCTGGATGTATATGAAGCAGTATCCAAATCTAATATCAATGTGGGAGGAGATGTCATAGAGCAGGGGAACCAGGCGTATGTGGTCCGGGGTGTCGGTCTGCTGGAAAGCATTGATGATATTGAGAATATTACCATTACCCTTAACGGCTCCACGCCTATCCTGATAAAGAATGTGGCAGAGGTCGTGGTGTCCAATAAGCCCCGGCTGGGACAGGTAGGCTATAATAAGGAGAATGACCTGGTGGAAGGTATCGTGATCATGCTGAGAGGAGAGAACCCTTCTGCAGTGATTGAGAAGCTGAAGGCTAAGATCGAAGAGCTGAACAGCCGGGTATTGCCTGCCAATATACAGATCGTTCCTATTGTAGACAGGACCCACCTGGTGGATAATACGGTACACACGGTTTCCAAGAACCTGGTGGAAGGTATCATCCTGGTCTCCATTATCGTATTTATATTCCTGAATAACCTGAAATCCTCCTTTATCGTGGCTTCAGTGATACCGCTCGCTTTCCTGTTTGCCATCATCATGCTGAAGATACAGGGCCTGCCCGCCAACCTGATATCTATGGGCTCGCTGGACTTTGGCCTGCTGCTGGAGGGTACGCTGGTGATCGTGGAGGCGGTCTTCGTGGCGCTGGCCCATCACGCCCATAAGCTGGGCCAGGAAAAGTTCGCCCGGATCAGCAAGGTAGGCATCATAAAAAAGAGCGCCGGCAGTGTCGCTTCCTACATCTTTTTCGCTTTACTGATCCTTATCGTGGCGCTGATGCCTATATTCTCCTTCCAGAAGGTGGAGGGCAAGATGTTCCGCCCGCTGGCCTTTACGCTGGGGTATGCGCTGCTGGGTTCCCTGCTGCTGAGCCTGACCTATGTCCCGGCAATGTGTAAGCTGCTGCTTACCAGGAATATCGAGGAAAAGGAGAATGTGGTGACCCGGTTCTTTACAAAAACCATTTACGGCCTGTACACCACCGCATTCAGGTATAAGAAGGCTGCTATCGGGATATTCATAGGCATACTGGCATTATGTATCGTTAAATTCATGCATTACGGTTCTGAATTCCTCCCCCGGCTGAATGAAGGTGCCATCTATATCCGCGCGACCTTGCCTAACAGCGTGAACCTTAAGGAATCCACCAGGCTGACAGGCGAGATGAAAGAGATGCTGATGGGTAAATTTGATGAGATAGCCTATATCTTCACGCAGACAGGAAGGCCCAATGACGGTACGGACCCTACAGGCTTTTTCAACATAGAATTCAATGTGCAGCTGAAAGATAAGGATACCTGGAAGCGGAAAGTTTCCAAGGAGACCATTGTGCGGGAAATGCGGGAGCAGCTCTCTCAATACCCGGGCATCAATTTCGGGTTCAGCCAGCCTATACAGGACAATGTGGAGGAATTTGTTGCAGGGGTGAAAAGCTCCCTGGTTATAAAAATATTCGGCGATGACCTGTATGACCTGGAGAAATACGCCAATAAAGTAGCGGGAGCGATAGGCAAAGTAAGAGGTATAACCGATATCAATGTGTACAAGAACATAGGACTGCCAGAGCTCCGTATTCAGCTCCATGATTCCAAAATGTCCAAATACGGTGTTACCACCGCCGATGCGCAGGCCGTTATCGCGATGACCATAGGCGGACAGGCGGCCACCTCTTTTTATGAGAATGACCGGATGTTCGATGTCGTGCTGCGTTTCCAGGAGTCTTACCGTAATACGCCGGAAGAGATCGGCAATATCCTCATTCCTGCTGCCAACGGGCAGAACGTACCGCTGCAGGAGATCGCCACTATCGGTTACCAGACAGGCCCGGCCTTTATTTACCGGGAAGGCAACAGCAGGTATATAGGCGTGGGGTTCAGCATTGAGGGCAGGGATCTGGGCAGCACCATCGCGGAGGCTAAAAAAACGGTTGCCGGCGAAGTGCAACTGCCTAAAGAAAACCATATGGAGTGGGCGGGCGAGTTTGAGAGCAAGGAAAGAGCGACCGCACAGCTGGCGCTCGTTATCCCGATCTCACTGGCGCTTATCCTGGTGCTGCTGTACTTCAATTTCGGCAATATCAAAGATACGGTCATCGCTTCGCTTACCCTGCCGTTTGCCTTCATCGGCGGCTTCATTTCCCTGTGGCTCACCAATACTATCTTCGGCATCTCCGCGGGTATAGGCTTTATTATCCTGTTCGGCGTGGCAACGATAGACGGCATTGTGCTGATAGGGGTCATCCGGGACAATCTCAGGAAAAAGGCAGGGCTGATGAAGGCCATAGAGCAGGGGGTAAAGAGCCGGATACGACCGGTAGTGATGATAGCGCTTATGGGCTCGATGGGACTGCTCCCGGCAGCCTTGTCCACAGGTATGGGTTCCGAGATCCAGAAGCCCCTGGCCATAATGATCGTGGGCGGATTGCTGATATGCCTGGTGCTCTCTTTTTCCATATTGCCTGTAGTATTTTACTATGCCTACAGGAAAAGCAATGCGTAAGCTACAACGGCGGACGCTGTCTGAAAGGCTTCTTTTATTGTCGCATGGAGCTTGTCGTGTTACATTTAGCCCTGTCGTGTCATATTGAGCTTGTTTTGTCACATTGAGCCCTGTCGAAATGTGACGGGTACACATAACCACCCTGTCATATGGAATTCCATGTGACGGGATGGTTGCCTATTAGACGACCATTTTTTAACGGACTATCTATATGTAAGCAACAAAGCGATCATATAGGCATCTGCATCATGTCAGCCAGGATTTGTCAGCACTGCATCGAAAGCTCCGGTAATCTCCTTAATGGGTTCTGTACCGACGGAAATACGGATCATATTTTTATTGAGACCGGCCTGTAAAAGCTCCGCATAGGCCTTTTCATCCTTGCAGGCTTCATAATGGGCCAGGTACACATAAGGCATCACGAGCGTGAAATCCGTGCCCAGGCTGGGACCTTTGGCAACCGGCAACCGGTCGTAATACAGGCTCAGGTCGTCCCTGAAGACCAGGGATATCAGGCCGGGCTCCAGTGCATCTTTGCGGATGCGGGCGTAGGCATCGCTGCCGGAAGCCACATAAATGTTTTCTATGATATGGCTGAACTGACGGAAATAGGCTGTCAGCAATTTCGTATTATGAGAGACCTTTTCCAGCCTGCTCCTGTAATCTTTTATCTCCAGTGCCAGCCGTACCGTATCGTAAATAGCAGGAGCTTCCCTGTAAGGCAGGCAATCGGCAATGGTCAGCACATCCGTGTTGACCGTAACAATGCTGCCTGCAAGCATATCGGCGTGACCGGATGCGAACTTGGTCAGGCTTTCGACTATTACATCCGCGTGCTGATATACGGTAGCGATAAAGCCGGGGGAGAAGGTGGCGTCCACCAGCAGCGGGATATCAAACTGCCGGCACAGCCTGTACAGGGCCGGGAGGTCCGCTACCTGCAATAAAGGATTGCTGACCGATTCGATAAATACCAGCGCGATATGCTGTGCATGCTGCTGCAGATAGAGTTCCAGTTCCTGGAGCTCATGAATGTCTTTATGCACATATACGGACGATGCGCATCTTTCCAGCAGCTCCAGCGTATCTATATAGCAGTGTCCCATTCTTACGATCTGCCGCTCACCGGCAGCTTTTTCACACAGCGCCCTGATACCGGCATACAGCGCGTTCATTCCTGAATTGGTCAGCAGCACATGCTCCGGCTGGGTCTGGTAAGAGGAGGCCAGCACTTCCCTGATGATCGTTTCGCCCTGGTCATAAGGAGCAGTATCCTCGTGGTAAAGCTGCGGCAGGATATGCAGCTCATGCAGGTAAACGGCCAGCGCCCTGCTGCTGATCAGAAACCCGCAATTCCGTATAATATGGCTGATCCGGCCGGCATCCGGGTCATCCTGTGCGGTAACGATACAATACCACCTGCCTGCCCGGATATGCGCTACCGGGCTGCCCAGCAGCTCTTGCACCCGGCATACGGCGTTATAGCTGTTGACGGGGATCAGTTGCCGGTCTTCCGGTACCCGGTGCTGCTCCCGTATATGTTGCAGGTACAGCCTTACATACCTGTGAGTGAAGAAACGCGGGTAGCCGGTCTCCATGCTTTCCAGGAATGCCGCATCCCCTTCTTCATATTTGATAACGTCCGACAAGGTGGGCAATGATACGGACACTGCAAACGGGTTATTAAGGGGAATGCTGCTGCCGGCGGGGATGTGCTTTAACAGACTTCGCATACGGCACATAATTTAACGGCATTCTCAAAATCCCTGATCAGGTCCCGGCTGTCTTCCAGGCCTACGGACAGGCGTATGAGCCTCCGGCTGAGCCCATGCGCGTTCAGCTCTGCTTCAGACAAGGATGCGTGGCTCATATCAGCCGGCAGCTCTATGCGGGAGTCCGCGCACCCGAAGGAGACTTTCTGCCCGAAGAGCCTGAGGTTCCGGACGATACCGCTTACCATACCTGCCTCCCGGAGCGTTACTGATATGATGGATGGTATGATCCGTAACTGCGCTGTCGCCAGGTCGTATTGCGGGTGCGAAGGGAGACCGGGGAATAATACGGTCTCTACCCAGTCCTGCTGTTCTAGGTACCGGGCAAGTTGGAGCGCGCTCTGCTCCTGCGCCTTCATCCGCTGTATCAGCGTAGGCAGTCCCAGGGATACCAGGTAGCAGTCGAAAGGCGATTGCGCCAGCCCGTAGGCGTTGGACAGGTAGGCGATCCTTTCACCCCATTCCGGCGTTTTACTCACTACGGCGCCGGCAGTGACGCTGCCGTGGCCGGATATGAACTTGGTGGAGGAAAAGATGGAAAAATCAGCGCCTGCCAGTAAAGGCTGCTGGCTGGCAAAGGTGGCCATGCTGTTGTCCACGGCCAGTAAGGCCCCGTACTGCCTGCATAAGGCAGCTATGCGGACGAGGTCAATGATTTTCAGGTTGGGATTGGTGGGTGATTCACACAATACAAGCCGGACGTCATGGTTTTTTAAATGGGCTTCCACAGCGTCCTCCTGTGTAAAATCCACGTACAGGGTCTGTATATTGAACTGTTCCAGCGCGATCTTCAGCATGCGGAAAGTACCCCCGTAGCAGTTTTTCTCTACCAGTATGGTATCGTTGGCCCGGGTGGCGGCTTCAATGAGGAGCTTTATTGCGGCAAGCCCGCTGTTGACACAGGTGCAGGAAGCGCCTTCTTCCGCCAGGGCAAAGACTTTTTCCAGCGCGTTGCGCGTGGGGTTGTCGCTCCGGGAATAATCATAGGTTTTTTCGGTATCCTGCTGCCGTTTAAGGTCGTAGGTGGCAGTGTTGTACACAGGGAGGTGCGTGGCACCATAGGCATCGGTCAGTCCGGCGTACAGGGGAATGTTCGCCAGGAGGGTCTGGAGTTGAATAGACATTTTTATATAGTTTTTAAACAGTTACCCCGCTCCGGTTTTCCGGCCGGGATTTAAAAAAACCTGCCATCGGGCAGGTTCTTGATTTTTTTATAAACATTGAAATGCATAATATCGAGAAACCTGCGGCTGTTACCACATCATTACCGGCATATCTGGATACATATATTTCATAATTTTTGACAGTCTGATCACGCTGGATCGGCACAAAGGTACTATGTCCTGTTTAAAATGCAAAGAGACGGTTAATTTTATTATGAAAAATTAACAGCAAAAATTGTCACATTATCGTTATTTTCTAACCTGCTATTGCTAATATCTACTTCGTTGCGGCTAAAAATCCGTATCTTTGCATCATAAGTTTTGTAATATAATATAAGATATTCGGCTTATCATACGCTAACAAACAAACTATTTGCATTATGTCCAGCATGATCGTCAGCATATATACGGAAATGACCCCTAACCCGGAAACCATGAAATTCGTGGCCAACAAATTGCTCTATCCCGGGAAGAGCATTGATTTTACAGAGCAGGACCAGACGGAACCTTCTCCGCTGGCGCAGGAATTATTCGGCTTTCCCTTTGTTCGCGGCGTGTTTATCGCCAGTAACTTTGTGACCCTCACCAAAAGCCCCGAGGCGCTGTGGGAGGAGATCATCCCTACGGTGAGACAATTCCTGAAAGCCTACCTGGAAGAAGGCAAGCAGGTAATTATAGAAGAGCTTGTGCCGGAGAAGAAAGAGGATGAGATCCTTATCAATGACAGCGATAAGGATGTGGTGACCCGCATCAAGGAAATGCTGGAAAACTATGTGAAGCCCGCAGTTGAAATGGACGGCGGCGCTATCAGCTTCCGCGGCTATGATGACGGGGTGGTAAAGCTCATGTTACAGGGTAGCTGTTCCGGGTGCCCGTCTTCCATGGTGACCCTGAAATCGGGCATCGAAGGTATGATGAAACGGATGATCCCGGAAGTAAAGGAAGTGGTGGCAGAGGCTGAATAAGTATTTTATTATTAAAATGGTATCATAAACCCGGACGCAATGATTTTTCGTTGCGTCCTTTTATATTAATATCAAAACAATATTATATAGGACTTTGATGCAAAGGAATAAATGGATAATTTTGCCTGCACAAATACTATAGCTTTCCAATTCTTCTATCAAATGGAACTACAACAATTAAAAAACATGGCCATCCAGGTACGCAGGGACGTTGTGAAAATGGTACATGGCGTACAAAGCGGGCACCCCGGCGGCTCTCTTGGATGTACGGACCTGCTCACCGCGCTTTATTTCAAGGTGATGAAGCACGACCCTGCCTTTAATATGGATGGTATAGGAGAAGATCTTTTCTTCCTGTCGAACGGTCATATTTCCCCGGTATTTTACAGTGTGCTGGCCAGGAGCGGCTATTTCCCGGTAAGTGAGCTGTCGACTTTCAGGAAGCTGAATTCCCGTTTACAGGGACATCCTGCCACCCACGAGCACCTGCCCGGTGTGAGGATCGCTTCCGGTTCCCTGGGACAGGGTATGAGCGTGGCGGCCGGTGCGGCAAAAGCGAAAAAGCTGAATAACGACAGCCGTATCGTATACTCCCTTCACGGTGACGGAGAGATGCAGGAAGGACAGAACTGGGAGGCTATCATGTTTGCCGCGCATCATAAGGTGGATAACCTGATCGCTACCATAGATGTCAACCGCCAGCAGATAGACGGTCCTACCGCCCAGGTAATGGATCTCGGTGATCTGAACGCTAAGTTCAGGGCTTTTGGCTGGGAAGTGCTGGAGATGAAGAATGGTAATGATATGGAGAATGTCCTGGAGACCCTGGAGCTGGCCCGCTCTTTCGTAGGAAAAGGCAGGCCCATCTGTATACTGATGCATACCGAAATGGGTTATGGTGTTTCCTTTATGCAGGGTACGCATGAATGGCACGGTATAGCTCCGAGCGATGCGCAACTGGAAACGGCCTTGTCTGAGCTGATCCTGGAAGACGCAGCCGACTACTAAGCAACACATCCCCGTTATATTATTTATTAACGCATTTTTATATAACCAGATATAAAAGTGCGTTTTTTTGTGTCCGGATGCCTCATAAATTTGTTATCTTTACAGGTAGAGTCTAAACAATAATATCACATAGCTTCTCCTTATAAATGAAAAGATTTTTTTTATTTGCGGTGCTTTGCTGCCTGGCAGTGACCGCAGCGGTAAGGGCGCAGGTCAATACGGACATTTCCGTATTCAAGGCTTACCAGATGAGCATGCCCAGGGTGTCCCAGGCTTTTAGCCAGTTTAATGACGTCTTAAAGAAAGAGTTTGAGCAGAAAGGGCTGGTGTATCCTCCTAAGGATATTTATCTCAGGTCCTTCAAGGCGCAGAATGAGCTGGAAGTGTGGGTGAAAAATCCCGGAGCAGATACCTTCAGCTTCTTCAAGCTGTATAAGGTATGCGCGCTTTCCGGGTCTCTGGGTCCCAAAAGATGGGAAGGCGACCGGCAGGTACCGGAAGGCTTGTATTTCATCAATCATTTCAATCCTAAAAGCGACTTCCACCTGTCCATGCTGGTAAGCTATCCCAATTATTCGGATATGGTGCTGGGCAATAAGGACAAGCCCGGCGGCGACATCTATATTCATGGGGCCTGCTATACCGTGGGCTGTCTTCCTATGACGGATAACATTATCAAGGAGCTTTACATTCTATGCCTCAATGCAAGGTTCCAGGGCCAGAACAATATCCCGATCCATATATTCCCTACGCGCTTTAATAAGGCCAGTGTCGGGTTCCTTGCCAAGGAATATGGTAAGGATGAGGACAAGCACAGGTTCTGGCTGAACCTTAAAGCCGGATATGACTATTTTGAAGCGCATAAAAAGGTGCTTCCTGTAATGTACACCAAAGACGGAAAATACGTATTTTAGTTTTGCTCCCATAAAGAAGAAGCCCCGCGATACTCGCGGGGCTTCTTTGTTTAATAAGTATGCAGACAGGTATGAGGTCAATAGAATTTCTTTTTCTTCTGCCATACCAGCGCTGCCAGCTCTTTATAGTAGAACAGTAACAATACGATATTGACGCCCAGCAGCCTGCCGGTCTCTATATTCTCATGGGCCCGGTTATCAAAGAAGACATGCATCAGGAATATGTTCAGGATAATGGGCAGCAGCAGGAGCAGTCCGGCCATCCTTGTCTGGGGCAGGAACATCAATGCCCCGGCTATGATCTGGAACAGCCCGATAAACTTCATAAAGCCGCTCTGGCGCATAGTGTTCATGGTAATATCATAGCCGTACGGCGCCTCATAATTCTGCTCTACGATGATCTTTTGTACGATCGCGGCTGTATTTTCCTGCCTGATATGCTTGTCCCGGAGCTTGACCGCACCGAACTTATCCAGCCCCTTGGAGATGAAGAATACGGCAAGCGCAATAGCGATAACAGCATGCAGGTAGTGCAGGATATTGTGATACTTGGTATTCATAAAATAGCAGGATTATAGCATCGTGAAAATAACAAAGGTTGTCCAGTATCATGAACAACCTTTGATGAAGTAATTATTAAATTATTGCTTGGTGAATTTAGCAGTGCTGCTGCCGTTATCTGTGATCACCTGTACAATGTACATACCGGCTGTAAGATCGCCGACAGGCAGGGTTACCGTAGCGCCGGGCTGCTGGTCGATCGTTCTTACCACTTTACCGGTTACGCTGTAGATGGTTGCAGTCCGGATATTTGTGCCGGCCTCAACGGTGATAACATCTCCGCTCACAGGATTAGGATAGAGCCTGGCAATGATATTGTTCGCATCGGATATGCCGGTGCCCGGAGCCGCTTCCCATACAAAGTCATCCAGCAATAAAGCCTGGTGGGCTGCAGTAGCGGTAATTTTCAGGCTGACATATTTGAAGTTGCTGTTAGCGGGTATCTTGATGGAAGTATATTCCTGCTCTGCGCCGCCGTTAATGACGATCTCGCTGCCGTGTGCAGTAAAGGAGCTGTAATCATCATTAGCAGCCAGGGTGCCTACCTGGATCTTGATGTCACCCGGAACACCGAGCGGAGCCGCTTTGAATTTTAAATGGTGCTCGCCGTCAATAGTGCTCAGCTCAGGAGTAGTGAGATAGAACGGTGTATTTACCGAGCTCATAGAGTAAAAGGTAATGTCTTTATCCGCAGCGGTATCATTCAGATAAAAATTAGGCGTACCTGCGCTGGTGGTCCAGCAACTGTCCGGGAATGCGGTAAAATTATCAAAGCTTTGGTTGATGGCGCTTACCGGGTTGCATTGTACCGGAGGAGGATCCAATTCCCATTTGAAATTGTCAAACTTCACCGCCTGGTGCTGTGAAATAGTGGTGATCCTGAAAGCGATATGCTTATAGCTGCTGTTGGCAGGTATATTGATAGACCTGTAGGAAGATACCGTGTCGTTGATGATGATCTCAGGACCATGAGCCACGAAGGATGCATAATTGGTAGGAGCGTCCAGTGTGCCTACCTCGACCTTCACGCCAAGGGCCAGCCCGCTGTTGGGAACCGCATCGAAGGTCATGTAGTGATTGCCGTCAATAGTGCTCAGCTCAGGTGTTACCAGATAGAAGGGTGTATTGACGCTGAACATCCCGTAAAAGCGGACAACATTATTACTATTGTCATCTAATAAGGAGAAATTGACACCGGGGGTGCCGCTGCCATACCAGCAGCTATCGGGGAACTCGGTAAAGTTTTCAAAATTCTGATCCAGGGTAGCTACCGGAGTACACTGTGCGTGAAGATTACCGGAGGCTGCAGCGATTGCAATTAAGCCGGATAATAAAGCTTTTTTCATTATACTATTGTATTTATTATTTAACTAAATAAGATTACGGATACAAAAGTAGCTTATAAAACGGCCTGCATTCAACAATGCGCTAAGTTATGACAGAGATTTGACAATCGCTTTCCCGGATACGGCATGCAGGAGCCCGAAGGTGATCAGCCCGTTGATAATGATCAGCTCCACCCCGATCTGGTAGGTACTGTACCGGCTTACCAGGTAATTGATAAGAAAGGTCAGCACGGGGGCCAGCAGGGTCACTGTACCGATAGCGTATTTTTTGTGTATCTGCCGCCTGGTAAGTATGCCGAAGGCAAACAGACCCAGCAGCGGACCATAGGTGTATCCCGCCACTTCCATGATCAGGTAAACAATGGATTTATTATTGATGCTCTTGAAGATCATGATCAGGATAAAGAACAACACGGTAAAGACCAGGTGTATGCGCATCCTTTTCCGCTTCTTTTGCTTTTCGGTCAGGGTGCTGTCCTCGGGAAGCTTCAGCAGGTCAACGCAGAAAGAGCTGGTCACCGCGGTCAGTGCGCCGTCGGCAGAGGGGAATAAAGCCGATATCAGGCCTATGATGAATATGATGGAAATACCTAAAGGAAAGTAGCCCTGCAGGGACAGGGAAGGGAAAAGGTCATCCCCCATCACATTGTGCGCGGCATCAGCCAGGACAAAGCCATCTGCTGTATAGGCGGCCCCGTTCTTAATGGCATACAGGTACAGCAGGCCGCCCAGGAAAAGGAAGATAAGATTGACCACCAGGAGTATGAAAGAAAAGGAGATCATATTCTTCCTGGCATTCTTTACATTATCCACGGAAATGTTCTTCTGCATCATTTCCTGGTCCAGGCCGGTCATCGCGATAGTGATGAACATCCCGCCGAGTATCGTTTTAAGGAAGAAGGTCTTGGAGTTGACATCCAGGTTGAGTATACGGGTATAATCCCTGTCCCGCAGCTCTGCGAATGCGCTGCCGAAATCCAGTTGGAGGTGCTGCAGGATAAAGATGATGCAGGCCAGCAGGCTGACGATCATGAATGTTGTCTGTAAGGTGTCCGTTATCACGATGGTCTTTACCCCGCCTTCAAAGGTATAAAGCAATACCATCAGCAGCAGGATGGCGGATGTCAGCCAGAAGGGAACGCCCATGCTTTCCAGCAGGAAGATCTGCAGGACGTTCACCACCAGGTACAGCCGGGCGGTAGCGCCTATGCTCCTGGAAATAATGAAGAATACAGACCCTATCTTATGCGCTTCCGTATTGAACCGGTTGCCGAGATAGGTATAAATGGAGGTCAGGTTCATCCGGTAATACAGCGGCAGCAGGACGCCCGCCACGATAAAATAGCCCAGGAAAAAGCCGACCACCATCATATAATATTCAAATCCCCCGAACGGGTACATGCCTCCTGTCATCTTGCCGACCGTGCCGGGTACGGATATAAAGGTCACCCCGCTGAGGCTGGTGCCGATCATACCGAAGGCCACCAGCATCCAGTTGCTTTTGCGGTTCCCTATAAAGAAAGAATCATTATTGCTTCCCCTGGAGGTATAGAAGGCTATGCCTAATAGCAATAAGAAGTATGCCACAATAATGATCAGTAAAATAGTGGAGCTGCCGGACATATTAACTGGATTTTTATAATACGGACAAATGTATTGATAAGTTGGGAATACAAAAAGAAATTCTGTACCGGGAACGGAAGCGGGGAGGGTTTAACAGACAGGAGCTGGCTGCTGATTCGGTGAACGGACGGTTGACAACAGCGTTTTAGGCTTTGCGTCCGGGCGGGTTTTGGAGCACAAAACTGTCAACCAGCACTGAACTTAAATAGAAGCAAAAACTCCAAGTTTGCACGTCACCCCGCCTGACGCAGAACCCGTGTTAGCGGTTCGGCTTTCTATTCTTCTTTTAATTCCGCACATATTAATCGCAATGAAGTATAGTATTCAATTTCGTCCGTGATATTATGTTCCATATGTTCAAGTTCGCTTAACACCAAGTCATTGCTTTCACATTTGCTTTTAAGCATTCCACCAAAAAATTCAAAGTCTTGCAAATTTCTTTTAGTTGCAATCTTACCGATTTCGTAATGATAAGTTACCTTTTGTTGTTTTCCAATTTCAGATGTGTCGTATGAACTTGCAAATACAATCTCTATTGGAGGTAATGATAAACTGTCAAGAGAAGTTTTGTCAATTACTTTTCGTTCAAAAATATCCTTCACAGAGTTTCTTTTATCAACTATTGCTGTCTGCAGGTCATTGTAAAACTTGTTGATAAAGTTTTGATAACGTATATGTTCATTTCTTCGGTCATATATTTCACTTAGTGAAAATTTGTTATAGACGAAATCTGATTTAAAAATTGCTTCAAAATAAAGTTCGACAAGTTTCAATACGGTTTTAAAGTCGTGTTTGTTTATTACATTTTCCAGTTTGTCAAGTTTCGACAAATACTCTTCTAATATTAATTTAAGTTTCAAAAGTATTACGTCAAAATATTTTTCGAGGAAATGACGGTGTCTTTCTTGAATTTCTAAAATTTTGTAGGTCTTACTCTCGAATTTAAAATCGTTATCCTTATGATACCTTAGATACTGAATTTCGTCTTCATTTGCTTGATAACTAAAAAGTGTTGATGAAATCAAGTTGTCTTTAAACTTTCTAATAGGATGTCCAACGAGTTCATTCCTTAGGTCTCGATTTATGTAATATGTAGGTTCTTTTTTCAAAGCACCCTTGTCAATGCCAGTTTTGAAAATTTCTAACATCTCTTGAACGAAATCCTGTTGAATATAAATGGCTTGTAAAAAACTTATCGTAAAAGAAAATTTGTCTGTGTAGTTAGAGTGTTTCGTGTTGGTAAATACAATATCGAGAGTATCTTTGAAATACCCAAGAATGTCACCAAAGTAGTTTGTTTTTACATCTTCGTTGAACTTAATTTTGTTTGAACAGTATTTGTAGTCCCATATGAAATAATTCCATATGTCAGCAATTCTGTCAAGTTTATCTTCAACTGTCGTTTTCATTGTCGTGATAGGTGTCTTTTAAGCTGACCGCTAACATACAGGTTGGCTTATAGACAGTCAACCTGTATGCACTATCCTATACCTGGTAACCTTTGACGATGTCTTTCAGCTCGTTGAGCTTTAAAAGGGCTTCTACCGGTGTCAGCGTATTGATGTCAGTAGCAAACAGGGTTTCCTTTACTTTTTTCAGGTCTTCCCCGATGCTGTCAAAGATATTCAGCTGGTAGGTCTGCATAGGGATTTGCTTGACGGCCTCGCCGGCAGGACCCGAAGCGTGCTTTTCTTCCAGCACCGCCAGTATTTCGTCCGCCCTTTTGGTGAGCGTCGGTGGCATGCCGGCCATTTTGGCTACCTGTATACCGAAGCTATGGCGGCTGCCGCCTCTTTCCAGCTTCCTGAGGAAGATCACTTTCTGGGCCGTTTCCTTATGTGAAATATGATAATTCTTTACTCCTTCCAGGCTGTTCTCCAGCTCATTCAGCTCGTGGTAATGCGTGGCGAACAGCGTTTTGGGCTTGTCGGCATGCTTATGGATATACTCTACGATGCTCCAGGCAATAGAGATACCGTCATATGTGCTGGTTCCCCTGCCTATCTCATCCAGTATAATAAGGCTGCGGCTGCTGATATTATTGATAATGCTCGCGGTTTCGTTCATTTCCACCATAAAGGTCGATTCTCCCCCGCTCAGGTTATCGGAGGCGCCCACGCGCGTGAATATCTTATCTGTAAGTCCTATGGCGGCAGACCGGGCGGGGACATAGGAGCCTGTGTGCGCCAGCAGCGTGATCAGCGCGGTTTGCCGCAGCAGCGCGGATTTACCGGACATATTCGGACCGGTAAGTATGATGATCTGCTGCTCTGCATTATCCAGCCGGACGTCATTGGCGATATACTGCTCGCCGGGCGGAAGCTGCTGCTCTATGACTGGATGCCTGCCCTGCCTGATGTCCAGCACCTGTTCCGTGCCGATCTCCGGCCTGCAGTAATTATGGAGCTGGGCGGTCCGGGCAAATGAAACGATGCAATCTACCTGGGCGAGTATCCTGGCATTATGCTGCATGGCGGCCAGGTCTTCCTGGAGCAGGGTGGTCAGCTCATCGAACAGTCTTTGCTCAATGGCATTGATCTTTTCCTCGGCGCCGAGTATCTGCTCCTCATATTCTTTCAGCTCGGGCGTAATATACCTTTCCGCGTTGGCAAGGGTCTGCTTGCGTATCCACCGTTCGGGCACCTTGTCCTTATGGGTGTTGGTCACTTCCAGGTAATACCCGAAAACATTATTATAGCCTACCTTGAGCGACGGGATGCCGGTCTCCTGGCTCTCCTTCTGCTGCAGCCGCACCAGGTATTCTTTCCCGTTATAGGCTATGCTGCGGAGCTTGTCAAGCTCTTCATCAATGCCTTCCCTGATGACATTTCCTTTGCTGACCAGCACGGGCGCTTCTTCGTTCAGGGTCTTTTGTATCCTTTCCCGGATGGCTTCCAGGTCGCTGATAGGGGATACCAGGTCTGCCAGGCGCTGCCTGTCCTGTTCGGATTCTATGGGATATTCCAGGATGCTCTGCCGGATACAGGCCGTATGGGAAAGGCTTTTCTCCAGTTGCAGGATCTCCCTGGGATTTATTTTCCTCAAAGGTATCTTGGCCACCAGCCTTTCGATATCGCCTATCTGCTTCAGCGACTGCAGGGTAGCCTGCTGTATATCCTGGTAGCGGATAAAAATATGGGTCCAGCTTTGGCGCTGCTGTATCTGCCGGATATCTGTAAGCGGGAAAATGATCCATCTTTTGAGCATCCGGGCGCCCATAGGCGTAAGCGTTTGGTCAATGGCTTTGAGCAGGGTATTGCCGTTTTCCGTATTGCTGCTGATAAGCTCCAGGTTCCTTATAGTGAACTTGTCCATCCACAGGAACTCCGTATTGGTGATCCTTTGTATGGAAATAAGGTGCTGCAGGTTGGGGTGCTCGGTATCTTTGAGGTAATGCAGGGCGGCTCCGGCGGCAATGACGGCAGCGTCCCATTCCTCTATCCCGAAACCTTTCAGCGACTGCGTGTCAAAATGCCTTAGCAGGGTCTCATAGCCGTAATGATGCCTGAATATCCATTCTTCCAGGCAAAAGGTATAATATTTCTGATCCAGGTGCTCCTTGAAGAACTTCAGCTTGTTTTTCGCAAGGATGACCTCGGAAGGCTGGAAGCTCTGTAATAATTTATCCATATACTCCACGCTGCCCTGTGCCACAAAGCACTCTCCCGTGGAAATATCGAGAAAGGTAACGCCGCAGTTGTCCTCATCTATATGCAGGGCTGCCAGGAAATTGTTGGTCCTGTTATCCAGTAATTTATCGTTAGTGGCCACGCCGGGGGTCACCAGTTCGGTCACGCCTCTTTTTACAATGCCTTTGGCAGCTTTGGGATCTTCCAGCTGGTCGCAGATCGCTACCCGGTAGCCGGCCTTTACCAGCTTATGCAGGTAGGTTTCCAGGGAGTGGTGGGGAAAGCCCGCGAGCTCTATAAAGGATGCCGATCCGTTGGCCCGTTTGGTGAGGGTAATGCCCAGTACCCGGGCGGCGATCACCGCATCTTCGGAAAATGTTTCGTAAAAGTCGCCCACTCTGAACAGCAGCACGGCATCGGGATACCGGTCTTTTATTTCCCGGTGCTGCTTCATCAGGGGTGTTTCTTTGATCGCTGTAGATTTATTTGCTTTTGCCATAGTCGTTGGGTTTTCAAAATTAGAAATAATCTGCAGGAAACTGAAATATAAATGAAAGGTTAATATGGATTATCGTTGTGTTAAGACATTTGCGGTTATTATTTTATATTTTTAATTTTGTCGCATTATTCGGCCATATAATATGTTATGGACGGCAGATGAGAATAAATTTTAAAAACCAACATATATTGAATTTTATGAGAAATTTTATTAAAGTTTTATCCGCGGCGGTTATAGGGACCCTGTGCGCAACGACGGCAGACGCACAGATCGTCTATCCCTATGTGATGGATTTTGAGAATACAAATCCTGCTACAAAAGCATATGCTTCTACCGATACTATCGTGGGCAACAACCTGAAATGGGTGATGCCGGGCACGTATTTGGGAACACCTGTAAGTGGTTCTGATTTTTATAATGATGCAAAGAGTGCCAGGGTAAGGTTAACGAACAATTCTACCGGAACCCAGGGTTACCTGGAAATGGTGGAAGACCTGCCGTTGGGAGCAGATACCTTGTCTTTCTACGTGGCCATGTACGGTTCGGAAACAGGCGACTCCGTATTGGTGCAGTATTCAACCAACCAGGGAGCTACCTGGACCAACTTAAGCCAGATCGCGATCACCGGAACACACTCTGCCGGTCAGAAAGTGACCCTGATTCCAAACATCAGCTCTCCTATACGCTTTAAGTTCAGCAAGGTTAAATCTACCAATGTAAGGATCAACCTTGATGATATCAGGGTGACACCCGCAGCTCAGGCTACCAATCTTGTCCTGACCAACTTTTCTCCTGCAGGTATGGTGCATCCGTCCACTGATGTGATCACTATGACCTTTAACGAGGATGTGGCGCTGGGTACAGGCAACATTACCCTGTTTGAAGCAGGTGCAGGCTCTGTACAATATGATGTTACGACCAGCCAGGACGTAAGCGTTGTAAATAATGTGGTGACTATCAGTAATGTAGCGTTACAGCCTAACAAAAGCTACTATGTACGTTACGATTCTGCCGCCATCGTAGGTGATGTAAGCGGACTGAAGGCTCCAGGTATCTATGACAACACTACCTGGACATTCTCCACTACAGCACTGGCCTTACAAAACTTCGAGGAAAACTTTGACAACTGTAACGCCAGCGCAATGGGTATTTTCGTGGCGGAGTCCTTGGCAGGCACGCAGACGTGGTTCTGTGATACTTACAATGATACTACTTCCAACTTCAACCCTCCTTACGTTACCATCAATGGCGGTACAGGTTCCGCTTCTTTTGAGAATGAAGACTACCTGATCACTTCCATCCCGGTGGATCTTTCAGGAATGGATGTTGAAAAAGTGAACTTATACTATGCTGAGAAACGCAGGTTCGGCGGCAATGGCGTGACAAGAGGCATCTATTATTCTGCCGATTATGCCGGTAACGCTGCTACAGCTACCTGGACGGCCATTGAAAGCAACCTGGAAGCTATCGCAACAACAGGTACCTTCATCCGCAGGACAAAAGATATTACCAGCAAGATCAATGTTACTAAGCCGGTTTACCTGGCCTTTAAATACGAGTCAATAGAAGATGCCGACACTTCTGTTAACTGGTCATGGTCCCTGGATGATATCGAAATGGAAGTGATTGAAAAAGGAACTGCTATCAATCCCCTGAAAGCGAACAGCATCTATATGGACGTTCTGGGTATTGCCCGTGGCGGCGAGGTGAATGTAAGGGTGGCTTCCGTAGAGGATATGACAGCGCAACTGACCATTTACGACATCAGCGGACGTAAAGTATATACGCAGCCTGCCACTCTTAAGACCGGTACCCAGGTAGTAACTATCCATAATGTTAACCTGAACGCAGGTATGTACGTTATTAAGCTGGATTCCTCCAAGGGTTCCAAAGTGGTGAAATTCATCGCTGAATAATACCGGATTCATACAATTTAATAATCGCTATATTTATACCATCCTGGAAACAGGATGGTATTTTTTTGTCTTACGGCAGCAGGAGGACCTGTAATTTAAAAGAAAAAAATATTTGCAACATTGTTGCATTAATAAATCATTACGCTATATTTGCAACATTGTTGCGGTAATTATTTGTAAACCATAAAAATTTTTTAGCATGAAGCATTTATTTCTACTGTTAGGACTTTGCGGATGTGTGTCCCAGCTCAGGGCCAATAACGATACGCTTAAAAATCATGCCGGTGGCGTGATCCTGGAAGCCGGCCGGTATACCGGTCCCGGTGAATGGGGGTTCGTTGCAGGGCACAATTCCGAAGAGCAGCAGCAGTTCGGGGAGAAATACTATATCGAAGATGCTGTGAAGGTGTCTGGTGTCGTGGCTTACCTCGCTACTTCCACTGGTACCGTCACTGACCCGGGTCTGCAGATCACTTTCCGCTTGTGGGGAGAAGATCCGATCTCCGGCAGGCCCTCCGGTACTTCCGGCTTGCAGTCTGGTGTCCTGGAGCTGGGGAATGCGCATTTGGGAGATGCCACGGTGGTGATGTTCGCGAATAAGGTACGTATGGAAGATGCGTTCTTCGTAACTATGGACCTCGGTGATTATGGCCATGATGGTCTTGAGGGAGATACAGTGGGCCTCTATCATGCACCTGATGGCAGCAGGACGGCAGCCGATATAGCCAATGTACCTTACCGTAATGTGTACCAGGCTCATGGTCACGGATCGTCCATCGACTGGAAGGATTTTTACGCGGAGCATACCACGGCGGCGCCTGTTGCCACGCATCTGGCGTTATATCCTATTGTTGAAATGGACAATGTAGGGATCGGTTCCGTTACACAGAACGGTCTTCGCGTCATGGCCCCTTACCCGCATCCTGCCGGTGATGAGGTCAGCATTCCTTTTCATCTCAGCAGTCACTCGGCAGTGGAGTTCCGCCTTATGGATATGAGCGGAAGAACAATAAGGGTGATCCCGCAGCAGGCTTTTGATGCCGGTTCCCATGCGCAGAAGGTATCCCTTGAAGGATTGGGCGCGGGCACCTATGTCCTTTCCCTGGTAAGTGAAGCCGGTGCGGTGGGCATTAAAGTCAATAAGCTGTAACAGGGTGATTTTTAAATGATTGATATTCTGAATTATTATTAAAGTGAGCTTATGAAAAATAAATTGCTATTCACAGCCGCTATGCTGTTATTGGTACTGAGTGCCTGTACTAAAAAAAAGAACCCTTCTCCGGGAGGGAAAACGGAAGATCCAATCCCGCAGATCGTGATTAAACAGCCATCCGGCGACCATTACGAAGCGGGAGATACGGTAGGGATCAATGTGGTCGTTACAGACAGTAAGGAAATGCACGAGGCCCTGTACTGGATAATAGCCAAGCCGCAGCAGGATACGCTGTGGAAGGAGAAAAAGCATGTGCATGGAGCTAAGACCATTGTCCTGGATACGTATTTCGTACCTCCTGTTCTGCAGTCGCACCAGCAGTTGGAATTGGTGGTGCAGGCGGAGAACAGCGAAGGTAAAACAGCGGAGGCCCGTCATCTTTTTGAGATACATTAAACAGCTTATACATTGTAGTGACTTTTATAAGATAGAACAGCTCAAAGCCGGTAAATATATTTACCGGCTTTTCTTCTGCACTGTGATAAGGGGTATATCATTTGCGCGCTTCGCCGGGTAGTGCTTCTTGTGGGTCAGAGACTGCTTTTATTATAAGGGTACCATAGTGTGCCGGACCTTCCCGGACGATGTGGGATAGCTCTTGTTATTAAGATATGTTATCCTAATTTTAACAGAAATCCTTATCTTTATACGGAAAGATGTATAGTATTTACTAAAAAATAGATATCTATGAAAAAAATCTTTATGCTGTTAATCGCTGTTGTTTCGGGAATTGCGGCATTTAGCCAGTCCTATGATGTGGTTACTTTTGAAACCGCAGTGACCGTACCCTCAGCGAAAGCCTATAATAACACCTCGGGCTTTTCCCTTAACGGGGTTTCCTGGATATTGCCGGGTGTCTACCTGGGGGTGCCTGATGCCGCGGATTTTAAAATAGATAATCATTCTGCCAGAATACGGAGACTGAATGACGCTACGGGAGCGAACGGCTACCTGGAAATGAAGGAGGATTATCCTTTCGGGTTTGAATACTTCGGCTTTATGGCCGCCATGTATGGCAATGACGCGGGCGGCAGGCTGGCAGTAGCCTACTCACAGGATAACGGGGCTTCCTGGGTTGGTGCGGATACATTTACGATTGCTCCCAACAATACGCCTACCCGCTACCAGATACACGAGCACATTTTCGGGAACGTGCGTTTCAGGATATCCAAAGTGGATAATTCAGATGCCAGGATCAATATTGATAGCGTCTATTGCATACCTATGAATATGCCCCCGGCAGATCTTTCTATAAGCCATTTTACACCAAGAGGCAGAACGCACCCAAGCATAGATAAGCTGGTATTGCAGTTCGATCAGCATATCATTGCCGGGGATAGCGGAACGATCACGCTGGTGGATGCTACCAGCAATACAGCCACTTCCTATAACCTGCAGCACCCTGACCTCGAGATCAGGGGGTGGGGGGATTCGCTGCTTATCCATAATGTGACGCTTACACCGCTGCACAGCTACTATGTGCTGTTTGATTCCACCCTGATCAGGTCTATGTTCTTCAACGATATGTCCGACGGTATCTACGATTCCACCCGCTGGACGTTTTATGTGACCCTGCCTGTGCTTACCAACGTGGATGAGCGTTTCGATTACTGTGATCAGTGGGACCTGATGGGCATCTTTCAGCAGTATTCAGTAAAGGACGGTTCCAGGAGATGGCATTGTGAAGAGGAGAGTGGCAATAAATTTATCTCCATGACCGGCAATTCGGATAACAACACGGCTGTGGCGAATGAAGACTGGCTGGTTTCTTATCTCAAGTTCGATTTCATGGGCAAGGCTCCCTATATCCTTTTTTCCGAACGGAAAACGGGAACAGGCTATAATGTGGTACGAAAGCTGATGTACACCAATCATTTCTCCGTGAATATAACAACCTCCCGCTGGACGGAACTGTGGACCATCAGGGATGTTTTTACGGACAATGGTTGGAAGGAGACCGGTCTTTATCTAAACAACACCGCTATCCGGAATGAGCCGGTGTACCTGGCGCTGGTATATATGAATGAGAGGGATGCCTCCGAGGCCTCGGCCTGGAAATGGTCTGTTGATAATTTCAAGATCATAGTGGATACCACTACCGGGATGGAACATATAAACAATATGATACCGAGCTTTTATGTCGCCTATCCTGCCGCGGCAGATAAGATCGATATTGTACTGTACAGCAATGACGCCATTGATGATGCCGCCTTTACTATTTACGATATGAGCGGCAAAAGAATGTTTAGCACGGTCCGGCCTGTTAAGAAAGGGCAGCACCTGTATTCGCTGCAGGGGTTCGACCTGTCGCCGGGTATGTTCGTGATCGGGATCCAGACAAAATACGGTCATATTAATAAAAAGGTAATTATTCATCCGTAATTCAGGTATTTTGGCCCTATTTTTGTAATATTGAGGTTATTATAATCTAAGTATAGGAAATATGAAAAAACTGATTACCGTCTTTACAATGCTGGGCATTATGGGCAGCGCTTCCATGACGCAGGCACAGGATATTGATACCAAGAAGCTGAGATTCGGGGTGTTTGTAGCGCCTACGATGTCCTGGATGCGGCCTACCGCCAATAAAAGTGATGATAATGAGCATCTTACCCGTAACGGGGGCAGCAAGGTGGGCTTTACTTACGGCCTGATGGCCGAGTACAGGTTTGCCGAAAACTATTCATTTGTTACCGGCCTGCAGGTAAACATGGGAGGCGGTAAGATCACCACCCAGAGAGATGCCGCTCCTGCTGATTCTGCCGGGGGCTTTGTTACTGCCACCGATTTCAGCTACACGCTGCAATACCTGGAGATACCCCTGGGGCTGAAAATGAGGACCAACCTGATCTCCGGTGTCCGCTTCTTCGGGCAGTTGGGCATTACGCCGGCCTTCAATATCAGCAAAAAGGTCGCTTACAGCATTGATTCATACAACGGCACGCAACTGAACCGTCACGCAGATGAGAACGTGAAGCTTAAAGGGGCGCTTACCATTACGCCTTTATTGTTCCAGATGAATATCGGTGTCGGTATGGAATATCCTTTAAGCGATCAGCTCTGCGGCTATGTGGGCATATTCTTTAATAACGGGTTTGCGCCGGATGTGACGAATACGGTAAAATACAACTTCGGACAGAGCGGGACCTTCAAGGACGGTAACGTAAGATTGAACAATTTTGCCCTGAGATTGGGTTTATTTTTCTAAATTGCATTTTCATAATGTTTTATGAAGCTATCTAAACTCCTTAGATAGCTTTTTTATATCTGTTAACAGTGGATAATAATCAACAGCGCCTTTCAGTAAACACTTTTGACTGGCTTTTTTCCCTATTGTGCATGATCACAATACTGGGCTTTTTCGTATCGCGGGCATTTGTTTCCATCGGGAGCATCCTGCTGGTGGCGGCCGCTTTCTATCAGTTTGGCATCAGGGCGACCCTGAAGCGCTATTGGGCCGTGGCGTTCAACAGGATCGCCCTGCTGCTGCTGCTGGTATCGGCGGTGAGCATCCTGTGGAGCGATAATATAAACGCCTGGCAGCAGGATACGGTCACCAAGCTCAGCTTCCTGGTGCTGCCGCTGGGGTTTGCAGTGGGGGGCCTTTCCAAGATGAAGGTGCTGAAGCGGGTGATATACGCCGTCAATATTTTCGCCTTTATCACGGTGGTCCATAGCCTTATAGTGTACCTGGGCGATGTGGAAAGCGGCCATGCGGCCTATATGCTGCATACTACCAGGTACGGCGATCATATAAGGTTTAGTTTCCTGCTCTCCCTGACGGTCATCTTTAACCTGTACCTGCTGTTTGAAAAGGGCCGGCTCCTTGTCCGGCCGGAACAGGGAATGCTCCTGTTCCTGTCCGTGCTCTTCTTTGCCTATTTACATCTCTTAAGCGCCAGGACAGGCTTATTGTGCGCCTATACGGGCATAGGGGCCCTGCTGCTGGTAAAGGCCTGGCAGCGGAAGCGAGTATGGGCGCTGGCCGTTGTTGCAGCGGGCCTGCTGGTGCCGGTGCTTGCGGTGCAGCTTTCCCCCCGCCTGGCGGATAAGGTGGTCTTCATGCAGCACGAGATAACCAGGGTCAAAGACCAGTCGGCTGCCGTACAATATAATTACAGTGATAACAACAGGATATTGTCTTATGAAGCTGCATGGGATAATATTAAGGAGTATTACTGGCTGGGAGTAGGCACAGGCGACCTGAGAGATAGAATGGCAGCTACCTACAGGGAAAAATTTCCTGCTATCCCGGAGGAAGGAATCTTAAGGGTGCCTCATATGCAGGTGCTTTCTTCGGCCATGGCCATCGGCATTCCGGCAGGGCTTATCTGCATCGCGGGCCTTATCATAGCTCCCCTGCTGCTTTCCTACAGGCACAGGCTGTATATCAGGATCAATATGCTGATGATGCTGCTGTACTTTATGGTAGATGCCCACCTGGAGATCCAGTTCGGCATACTGATATTTCTTTTCTTTACTTTATTGTGGATGATATCCGACGGTAATGAAGTGGAAGATACCGGCTCTAATGTGTAAATTATTTTTTATATGGAACTATACTACTCTTTTTCGATCCTTATTGTTTTGGCCTCTTGTTTTGCTTATCTTAATCACCGCTTCCTGAAGCTCCCGTCCACCATCGGCATTATGATCATCGCGATGCTGGTATCTGTCGTCCTCGTGATCTTCGGGAATTCTTTCCTGGCAAAGGAGATGATAGCGCTGAAAACCGTTATGGAAGATATAGACTTTACCGAGGTGCTGATGGGTGCTATGCTGAACTTCCTGCTTTTTGCCGGCGCCATACATATCAACTTTAACGATCTTAAAGAGCAGAAAGCGCCTATTATGACCTTTGCCACGGTCAGCGTGGTGATCTCTACCTTCGTGGTGGGCCTGGTCATGTATTATGTGCTGCCCCTGATAGGAATAGAGATGCCGTTTATTTATTGTATGCTGTTTGGCGCCCTGATCTCGCCGACAGACCCTATTGCGGTCCTGAGCATCCTGCAAAAGGCAAGGGTGTCCAAATCGCTGGAGACCAAGGTTGCGGGAGAATCGCTGTTCAATGACGGGATTGCCGTTGTGGTATTCGTTATTATACTGAAAATGGCGGAGGGAGAAGGCTTCGAGCTTACTGCCTGGAATATTTCAAAGCTGGTCCTGCAGGAAGCCGGCGGCGGTCTGCTACTGGGGATATTGCTGGGTATTACGGCGGCAGGCGCGCTTAAAAAGATCGACGATTATAAGGTGTCCGTGCTGATAACCCTTTCCGTGGTCATGGGGGGCTACCTGATAGCGCACATGCTGCATATTTCGGGTCCGCTGACCATGGTGGCTGCCGGCCTGTACCTGGGCAATTTTGATAAGAAAGCCTCGAAAATGACGGTGCAGACCAAGGATTACCTGCATAAGTTCTGGGAACTGGTAGATGAGATCATGAACGCCATATTATTTCTCCTGATCGGCTTTGAGCTGATTGTGATCACCACGGTACGGGAATACTGGCTGGGTGGCGTTATTGCTATAGGCGTGGTGCTGTTTGCCAGGCTATTATCTATATGGCTGCCGTCCAGGATCATCCCGTTCAGGAAGCGGTTCAACGCGGAGACCATCAAGATACTGGTGTGGGGCGGATTGCGGGGAGGCGTGTCCATTGCGCTGGCCCTCTCTATGGCGCCCGGTCATTTCAAGGACCAGATTGTGAGCATTACCTATATCGTGGTGGTATTTTCGATTATTGTGCAGGGCCTCACAATCGGCAAAGTGGCCAATGCGCAAAAGGTCAACGAGGAAGCATAGCGGCTTCCCGATTTGTAAGGCTGTTAAAAAGCAAACAACCCTGTCAATATTTCGACTCAGCTCCATATGACAGGGTTGTTCTATTTTTATATATCACAGGTAACATTTCGACAGGCTCAATGTGACATGGCATAATACAAAGAGGCTCACATTATTTGGTGATGATGATACGGCCTGTAGCCTGCTCCTGACCACTCCTGATGATCATCATATAATTGCCGGCTTTCAGTGAAGCTACATCTACGGTATAGGTTTTTTCAAGGCCTGCCTGTGTGGTACCCAGGGATTGCACCAGTACTTCGCGTCCCAGGACGTCCGTTACCACAACGCTTACTTCCTCATTGGACCTGGCTGCCGTGTAGTTAAAAGATACCCTGTCGGATGCAGGATTAGGATACAGGTTCAGCGCATTGCCGACAGTTTCCAGGCCTTCAATGGACTGAGGAGCTGTTTTCAGGGTAATATTGGTAACACAGGCCAGGTTGTTGGAAGTGTCAGTATCCTGGTAGGTCAGGTTAGGTGGCTGCTGGTTGATGGTAACTTCTGAATTCGGGTCAAAGAATTTTACACAGATGTTAGCTGTCTGGTCCTGCCCGCTTTTATTGGAATTGGTCAGAGTAATAGGAATTTCTGCCGTTTCTCCCATATTGATATTCCTGTTGAGTAACGCTATTTGTACCTGGCTGGAAAAAGAGGCCTGGTAAAAAATAGTATCGCCGGTTACAAAATTGTCCGGGCCGTTATTCTTTAAAATGATCTTGAACACAAAATTGGCATTAGGCTGGATGACAGTTCCTGAAGCGGGTTCTGTTACGGAAATTTCCATGTCGATGTTCCTGATCTGGGCGTTTGCCGTGTCTGCAAGCACCAATGTGCTGAAAGCTGCAAAGAGAAGCGTAGAGAGTTTTTTCATGTCTTAGCAATTTTTTTTTGGTTAAAGAGAGCCGAAATTAAGGGAAACTTTCTGATTGACCTTATAAACTTTTATTAAAAACGGCGTGAGCGTATACCCGGAGCCGGTCTTTAGATCAAAATGGCCCCTGTGAACGTAATATTTCCATACCCGGAAAAACACCCTTTTTCTTACGTGAAAAACACCCATTTTTTCAAATATGAATTACAATTAATTGAAAAATCATAAATTGTAGTTAAAATTGCCGGGAAGCTATGCATATAGCCCTGGCTTGTCCGTAATATTTTCACGTGATAAAAGAAAGTGATGTAAAGGCGCTATTGAAAGTATCTCTTATTAAACAACCTTGAATTGATATTGAAAAAATATGAAACTATGTCAAGGCGTTACCAGGAAATTACAGTTTTTGAAGCGACTCTAGAACGCCTGGATTTTATTTATACGCATTTTGAAAAGGTCTATGTTTCCTTCAGCGGGGGTAAGGACAGCGGTGTTCTGGTCAATATGGCCATTGAAGTGGCGCGGCGGCATAACAGGCTGCCGGTGAATGTGCTGATAATAGACCTGGAAGCGCAATATATTGCCACGATTGAATACATTTCAAGGATGGTTTCCTTACCTGAGGTAAAAGCGTACTGGATATGCCTGCCCCTCAACTTACGCAATGCTGTCAGCCAGTATCAGTCCCACTGGATCTGCTGGGATGAAAGCAAGCGGGATGCCTGGGTCAGGGAATATCCTGATCACCCGGCTGTTATTAAGGATAGCAGCTTCTTCCCGTTCTTTAAGAAAGGAATGGAATTTGAAGAATTTGTGGTGGAGTTTGGCAAATGGTTTGCCAACGGGGAAGCGGCCGCCTGCCTGGTAGGGATCCGGACCGATGAAAGCTTTAACCGCTACAGAACGATCAATAATTTTACCAAGCAACGCTATCAGCGTAAGCAGTGGAGCACACAAATAGCGGATGGCCTTTATAATTTTTACCCCATATACGACTGGAAGGCAAGAGATATATGGATTGCAAACGGCAGATATAAATTTGATTACAACAGGATTTATGACCTGATGTATCTGGCCGGTCTGCGGCTTTCCCAGATGCGGCTCTGCCAGCCTTACGGAGATGACCAGCGGAAAGGGCTGTATCTTTATAAGATCCTCGAGCCGGAAACCTGGAGTAAAATAGTTAACCGTGTGGAAGGTGCCAACTTCGGCAACCGCTACAGTGAAAATAGCCGTACCGTATTCGGGAACTATAAGGTCAATCTCCCGGAAGGGCACACCTATAAAAGCTATACCAAATTCCTTTTAAGTACGATGCCACCGTATTTAAGGGACCATTACAATGCCAAGATCAGGAAATTCCTTGATTACTGGAAAAAGTACGGCTACCTGCAGGATATCCCGCAAACGGCGGACCCGAGACTGGAAGCGGCACGCAAAGCGCCGTCCTGGAGGAGGATATGTAAGGTGTTGCTTAAAAATGACTATTGGTGCAAAGGCCTGTCATTCTCCCAGACCAAGGGGGAGATGAGCAGGCAATTAAATATTTTGTTGAGAAACCATCGTTATTGATCACTTATGATAACAAAAATAATTGAAGCGCATCAAAACGCTGCCTTTGACGAGAAGGTCAGGATATTCAATAGCATCACCCAGCAGCTTTATGAATTTATCGGCCTGGCACACCCGGCGCTGAACGTACAACTGGTGCCGATAGAGCAGGTGGAAGGCAACGATTACAATCCCAATAAAGTGGCGCCCCCGGAAATGAAGCTGCTGGAGCTGTCCATCAAAAAAGACGGGATGACGATGCCCGTGGTCGTGGCGTCTGAAAAGCAAAAGGATAGCTGGGTGGTGGTCGATGGCTTTCATCGTACCGCGGTGTGCAGGCTGTCCCCGGAGATCAGGAGCGGGCTGAAAGATTATATACCTGTTGCGAAGCTGGATAAGACGCTGGAAAACCGCGTTGCTGCTACCGTCCGGCACAATATGGCCCGGGGTACCCACCAGGTAGAGCTTTCCGCCAGGCTGGTAGCTTTTCTTAAAAGAAATGACTGGTCCAATAAACGTATAGGAGAGGAATTGGGGATGGATCCCGATGAGGTCTTAAGGCTCAGGCAGATCACCGGGCTGGCGGAAGCCTTCCAGGATGAGGAATTTTCCAGGTCCTGGGAAGTATAGCTTGTAGATATTGCTTGGTTGCAGGTGAATTTTAAGGAAGTTAAACCTTTTTATAAAGAATAGGTCAGAGGCTCACATTTAACCAATAACCCGCACCATACCAGCTTTTCTGACGTATAAGGGAACGGGAATAATTGTCCCAGTTAATTTTTTAACCCCTGTAAGGTTGATTAAGCAGGAAGGAAATGTAATATTGCCAACAATACATCCATATAGTATAATATCAGTTTGATATACTAACCCTATGGTTAAAATCCGGTTCTTTCATTAACCGGGAAAACTTAATTATCCTGATAATAACTATTATTTATATAAAACATTATTATATTTGACAGATATTTAACTTTGTTGCCATTGAAATATATTTACGATAAACTCTTGATCATATTGCTGGCCGGAGCTTTATGTTGTACAACCTGCAAATCCTGGAGCCAGGAGAATACAGACAGCCTGAAAGCAGTATTAAACGATGCCCGTTCCGACACTTTACGCTTCGATATTTGTATTGACCTGCATAATGCTTACTTTAAAACACGACCGGAAGAAAGTAAAAAATACGCCGACCAGATGTTGCGTATCGCCCAGAAGTCGGGAAATAAGTTTTTTGAATATAAGGCTAACCTGGCCCTGGCCAGATGTGAAAGAAAAAGGCGGGATTATAGTAAAATTATCCCATACGTAAAACGAAGTATCGCATTATCTAAAGAGTTGAAGGACAATAACCTTACTTTTGAAGCGTATTACACGTTAGCCAAGGATTATCTGGATGGAGAAGATTTTACAAGCCTGGTACCTGCTTTGGAAGCGACGATGCAATATGCTGTAAAAAATAATAATGAGCTTCAGGTGGCTAAGGTAAATTATGTATATGGGTTTTATTATGCTACGATAGACCAGGATACCAGGGCGCTGCCGTACTTTGAAAAAGCCCTAAAAGTATTTCAGGAAAGGAAAGAGCATTTTCTTGGAAATGCCTGCAAGCTGCAATACACTACATCCGCATTAAAGGCATTACCGCCTGACCCCGGATTGCTTCGCCATCTGCTGGAATCTGTAAGCTACTACGCGGAAATCAACAGCAAAGTGCAGTCTGCCTATTGCAGAGCCCTGATAGGCATGTATTATTATCTGTATGGAGATTACAGTCAATCCGTCACTAATTATACCTATGCCAGAAACCTGTATAAGGAGCATAAAAATCTGGTGCAGTATGCCCTGACAGGATTAGATATGGCCAATGCGCTTTTGCTTAAAGGTGACCTCGGTTCGGTTGAAGCCATCATCAAAGAATCCGAAGATATTTTCAGGGATAACAACTATACGCAGGGTAATATTATTCTATACATTACAAAATCGAAGTACTATGCCTTTCAGGAAGAAAAGGAAATGGCTTTGGACCTTTTGAAAAAGGTGCAGAAATTACTTCCCGAAAAAGAATACAATATCTATACAAAAGACTATTACAGGACGCTGGCGCTTGTATATTATAAAACCAATGACAACCCCGAGAAGTGTTCAGCACTGTTTTCTTTCTATCAATATCTTTTCAGGAAATTTTATACCGAGAAGAATATTATATTGAGGGAGCTGCTGATAACACGTCAGGATTATCCGGAAATGGATTCCAGCCTTCCTCATCTTATCAATACTGTAAAAGACCCGGAGTACTTTGAAAAGCTACATTCGTTTTTTGAAAAGTCCTCATCAAAAGATACCGGTATTCCTGACTCGCTGCTTCTCAGGAGCGGTCTGTCAAGTGACGTGGATTCATCTAATCTCTTTTACCGGGAGCTGGAAGCTATTGACGCCGTTGCCAATAAAAAGCTGATACGGGCCGAGCTGGCAAAGCAGGAAAGCGAAAAGCGCCTAATGGAATCGAGGCTGTGGTTTGCCATTATCATTACTGTGATTATCGCGGTGCTGACCATACTGCTGATCATATATCTCAGGGTGGTGCAGAAAAATAAAAAGCGGGCAGAGAGGGATAAAGCCACTATCGAATCCTTACAGGTCCAGCTTAATCACCTGATAGAAAACAACCTGAAATCCATCAGCAGCTTTATAGACAAAGCGATCTCGTCTTCTGAGCCGGGCGAGGCGGTAGAGTCCTTAAAGAACAGGGTAGATATCATCCACCAGTTTCATGAGACATATAAAAAGCAGGGCCTGAAAAATAAAATAATGACAGGATATGATGTGGATTTACAAAAGCACATTGAAAACACCTGTTCTTATCTGAAAAGCTTTTACAATTATGATGACGGTTTCTTGAAGATCAATGTGGGTGCTCCTGTTACCGTCAGCTACAACGTAGGCATTAACCTTGTATTGCTCATTTCCGAACTGGTGCAGAATTCCTGCAAATACGCTTTTAATGATGATGACGTGGATAAAGGAAATATTATCTCTATTGCTGTAACAGTAGATAATAAAAATATGCTGACGCTGCATTACCAGGACAACGGAGCGGGAAAGCCTTTGAAGGGAAAGCGCGGATTAGGCTCAGAGCTTATAGAAGAGATTGTCCGTACAATACAGGCTAAAACTTCTGAATATAATGATAATGGCTATCACTTTTTCTTAGAACGAAAATTGAGACATAATGAGTACAAAAAAGCTGAACCCTAAAATCCTGATCGTAGAAGACAATGTCACCACTTATAATAACCTGAAGGACTTTTTCATTCATTCCGGTTTTGAGGTGGTAGGCGCCTATGACGATGACCCTGTAGATTCTTATGACAAAGCCGTGGCTATATTACAGAAAGAGCCTGCCGATATAGCCCTGCTGGATATAGAGATCAACGGAGATAAAGACGGATTGGAGCTGGGGAAATACATATATGAGCATTATCGCCTTCCTGTCATATTCCTGACCAGCAAAGATACGCTTGATAACAGGCTTATCGCTGACACATTTGCGAGCATTCCCATAATTGAAAAAATACCCAAGACCATTCCCAATGAAACATTACTGAAATCCATTGGTTTCCTGTGGACAAAAATACTCTTACAGACCCCGCCGCCGGACGCCATCGAGGTCAGGGCGGTGGAGATGGTAGTGCGCCCGGATAATTTTTCAGATGCCTCCGCAGAGAGCGAATATTTCCCTATCAAAAGAAAGATATATTGCAGGGATATACACTTTATCAGCTCATTTAACAACCGGATTAAAGGCAAGAAAAACTACAATCTCATTCATATAAGCGGGTCAAAAGCTTTCAGGGTCAGAAATACAATAGATGAACTCTTAGCCTTGCTGAGTGATGATTTCATCAGAATATCAAAATTTGCGGCTGTCAATATCCGTTCCGTTCGGGGCTATGACCGTGCAGGGAGGTCTTGTAACGTGAACGGTTACGATATCAAAATCGGAAAGGATTACTGGGATCATTTTCTGCAAAAAAGTTACAATGCTGCTCAGGATAAAACAATATCAACCGGGCAGCTTAATTAGCACCAATATCTCTCACTTGTAAATAGCAATAGGGTGGCCATAGACCACAGAGCAGCTACATGACAAAGTATTGCTCTCTACGCTTATTGCGGACCTGTCGCGCTGTGGTCAGGGATGCTTACAAAGACTTTGATAAGCGCTGCCTGAGGGAAAGCAATGGCTCACATACCTACACTGATATCCCCTGCAGCTAAGGCGATCGTGATGCACTATAAGCTGTTCATCATTGTTTGTATCGGGATCAGAAAAATAAAACCTTTAAAATATTACATAACCGGGACCTGTCAAAAAGCAGGTCCCGGTTCACGTTCACCCCCTACTTTTATAAGGATATCCCTACTTGTGCCGTATTGATTCATCAGGTTTTACTTTTGATTTGTGATTGAAATTTAATAGCAATGCAGGGCTTAAGGTCATTCATGGAAGTAATTTTTATAAGCAAAAAAACTCCCAATGCCTGTATGAGATTTGCCATTACGGATAATATCTCTTTAGCAGTCAGCCTGAAGTACGATCACATAGTTTATATCCGCGGACAAGGGCATTTGTGCCGGAGCTACATTTTCATTAAGCAAATAATTCATAACCAAATTAAAACAATTAAAAATGGACAATCAAAACATCGACATCAGTAAAGTCATCAGGGCTATTATTAACGAGCTTATCGTTAAGCTGTTTACTATGCCTTACAAAATCTATATGGTAGCATTGACTGCACTCTCTAACAGTAAAAATGAGGGCTCGGAGGAGAGATCCCTGCCGGAGTTTCCTGTTCTTGTGTGGATATCCAACAGCTTTAACGCCGCTATCGCATTGTTATGGCCTATTGGCGCGCTTATCGCACTCTTTTCATTATTTATGGATGTGTCTCCTTTCGGCGGGCCTAGTGTCTTTATGAGATTTGTGATCATTCTCATTGTTACTTATTTCACACCTTTCATATTCGGTACATCGAGGGAATTATTCCTGATGATGCTAAGAAAGCTTATGTATTTAAAAATTATCAGTAAAAAATAAAAACTATAAACAAAAACTATAAAAAACAACGACTATGATTATGCGCAACATTATCCTGACAGCATTACTCCTTTTGGGCCTGGTTTCTTGTGGCGGCGGAGGTTCCAAATTTGAGGGTAAATGGAAGCCGGCTGCTAACAGCTATGGTATAGGAAATATGAAAATTGAAAAAGAAGGGAAAGTATATAAGATCTCTGCCTACCGGGAAGGAAGCGAGGAAGAGGGAAACAGCATGTCTTTCCTTTATGATAAAGACAGGGATGTGCTGACAATGGAAACAGGACGGGAAATAATGGACATCGAATACAACAGCAAGAAAAAGACCATTAAAATGGGGCCCCGCGGCGGAGGTGTCGGATGGGGCGATCAATCCATAGAATTTGAAAGAATAAAATGATGCTGTGACCCGCTTCAAAATCTTATTAAAAACATATTATCATACAACAAATTATCAGTATAAATGAAGAAAGCAATAATCATCAATCAACTTATAAACAATTAAATACAAATTCTATGAAAAAAATCATCACGGCGGGATTGATCGCCATCGTATCGGCAGTAAGTTTTGCTAGTTGTAGTAATTGCAAACAATGCAGCGCGGAAATTATGGGTGTAAAAAGTACGCCCCAGAAAGTGTGCGGGGATGATCTGAAACAAGTGGAAGCCGCACCCGGCATGACCTGCGAGTAATTGGTAAGTAAACTCTCCAAGAGTTAATGGTAAGCAGCCTTCCTGAAATCCATAATGTCACTATCCATCTCTTCCTTCTAATGACAAAATCCTGAGAATTGAAGGAGAGTTGGATAGTGATTATACAACGTTTGACGTTTATAGCGCTACATTCGATGTTAAGGAGCTAACTAATAAAATGCGGCCCTGCTATGAACCCCCTGAAGGTAGGGGTAAGATTAATCTATCAGTTTAGCAACAATAATAAGTACTTATATGACCAATCATCGCTCATTTCTAATAACGGTACTCTTTTGCCTGACCTCTTTTTTCATCTCGGCACAGGCTCAGAAAAGCAAACCTAATATTGAAAATTATATTTATCAGCGGATATTTAATGAGGGCAAAGACATCCTTGAATTGGATGCTGATGAATATTTAGGATTTTACAGAAAGGTCCTCATCATCCGAAAGGAGGACAAATATATGGCAATCAACTTTGCGGGCAGAATTTTAGTGCCACCGGGTAAGTATTTATTCGATATGTCTCAGCCTAAGCCACCCATAGGCAAAGCCGGTGCCATCAATGACCATTTTGGCCTCATTGCCCGGAATCCGGAAACGGGATTATACGGAATGATAGATCAGAACAATCCGGATAAGGAAATCATACCATTCAAATACAATACGCTCTCCAACTTTTACTGGTATGTGGATGCGGCAATTGGTGAACGATTCGATGAAAAGGGTGTGAAGAAAAAGTTTTTTATCACAATGGACGGCGTTGAGGTACCTTACAAAGAGGGCATAGAATTTAACAGGGAGCAACCTGCCCGGTATGTACGAATGCAAAATTACAACGGACCCAATCGTTTGTTCTACGACATTTGGGAAGGTAAAGTGTATCCGCAATCTCCCAATGTGCATCAGTATTATGGATTTAATTTGTACAGAACCGACAGTAGTTTTAACGATTTGAATAAATTCGGCTTTGTGAATCATCAAGGGAAAATGATTGTACCTTATCAGATAAATTACAATTACCGCATCGCGCCATTCCAATATGCGGGAGCCGGATCTTCCAAAGCTGTAAGTATTCTGCAAGGTTACAGCGATGCGCATTATAAATATGCCTTAATGGACACGCTTGGAAACATTTATGCCAAGGTAAGAGAAGGTGAAATTTTTAGCAACATAAATATTCCTGAAACGGAAATCATCCACGGGTATATTCATGTAACGGCAAGCAAGCAAAAGGGACAACAAAGTACGCACTATTTATGGGATGTTTTGGATGATAAGTTTATTGATATGCAGGAACTGTTTTCGGGCAACTATGGAGATATATTGAAACTGGTAAAAGATGGTTCCCGATATTCCTTTACTTATTTAGACAGAAATGAGCACGGTATTTTATTCCGTTTTTCGGCTGCGCTTTTACCAATCAAGGAGGTTCCCTACCTATTCCCCGATGCAAAACCTTATATTTCAGGTGGTTTTAATGGTGGAAAGCTTATCAGTTATGATGTTTACGGATATGGGTTTATGGATTATACCGGCAAGATAACCGTACCGCCCGTTTTCAGCAGATTAGACCTGCCAGATGGACCCTCCGGAATGGCCTATGCCGAATTGAATTACAATAATAAAAAACACAAAGGATTTATACACGCAACAACTGGACAATTTGAATTTTTGTTCAAATAAATTAGCCAAAACAAAATGTACTCTATCTATGTTGAAAATATTGAATGCGGCAGCCGTTTACATACTCGCAATCTCATTATTGCTTTCTTCCTGCACTTCCAAAGACTACACAAGCCCTTTCCTGAAAACCTTTGAGCTTGTATATGAAAAGGATACTGCTGTTTTATTCCTGAAAAGGACGGGAGTAGAAGCTACAGAATATGATTCTCTGGCTTATAGTGTATATTCAGGGAATATTGTGCTGCCGGAATCCGGAGGATATCTGGGTGGCATTTCAGGAAGCACTGCCAAGGGAAGCAAGCAGGTGAGGCTGACTTTTAATATCGGAAAAAAGGACACTGTAGGATTTCTTAATCTCACTATCAATGGCGATGCCACACAAATGGAAGGCTGGAAAGGCCTGCAGTTGTCAACAGAGTCCAATCCTCGGCCCTTACCCGATTCTGTCCGTTTTAAGGCCGGTATAAAAGAGGATAAGAACGCGAAGCTCACTTTCGGATTAAAGCAGAAAATCGTTACTAAAGAATATCCTGGCTATCATTATGGTATGAGCGCGGATTATGATATGGAAGCGGATACCATTCCACAGGTGGATACCATTGTGGAGCTGGATATCATAAGAGGAAGCATGGATTCCCCGGCATTTCAGAAAATGTTGGATGATGTAAAAGCAAGTGAGGGATCAGGTGACTTATCGCTGCATTTTGTTTCAGATAATTTGCTCAGCCTGGAACGCTTTTTATGGGAGGATGGAGGAGCGCATGCTTTATACTATTGGTTTTATTACAGCTATGATCTGAATACGGGCAGGCGGCTGAAGCTGTTAGACGTATTCCGGCCTTATACTTTATCTGATGTCGCGGATGCCATCAATAAAAACCTGCGGAAGCAATTAGGCTTAAAGCCCGATCAATCCCTGAAAGACGCTTACTACAATTATGATTACATAGGCGTGAGCAAGAATTTTTTTATTACGGACAAGGGCATAGGGTTTCAATATAATATTTATGAAATAGCATCCTTTGCCAGCGACGCCACTACGGTATTTGTACCTTTTTCAGATGTGCGGGATTATCTCAATCCCCAATTTTTAAGTCTTATCGGAAAACAGGATAATACGCCCGGAGAAAAATCGTCATCAGGCGGCAGCGCCAGGTTTGAAGGAAAATGGATTCCGGCAGAATATGCCAAAGAATCCCGTTCGGAAAACAATTATATAGTTATAAAGCGGGATGAAGAAAAATACAGAATGCACGGTTATCAGAATGGTGAACTTGTAGAAAATGGCCCGAATGCCTTTTTCTACTATGATGAAGCAAAAGACATTTTAACCAGGACAGACAAAGGATATACCTCAACTATCACATACAATAAAGACAGGAGGACTATTACATTGAGAATGCCAGCGACACAATATGACAAAGCGCTTGATGTGGAATTTATAAGGATGAAATGATAGGAGCAATACAATACCGTTAAATCATTCTTGTCAGCCAATATCCTGAAGCGTATCAAAATAGATCAGGGACGATCTTTGTCAAAAGCGATATCCTGCCGGATATCCATCAATGATACAGCTTATTATGAACCGGCTTCAGGCAGAAGGCGAAAAGCATATAATATAATAATGGTGCCGCTAAGGGAAAAGCGGGTGTCTGTTATCCGTTCCTGGGAATAACTGCTGGCATTTGAGCCCTGTATGCTTCCTGGAGGAATTGTCTGCGATCGCGGAAATAAGAGCGTTTGAGCTCCGCAGGTGAATGCTGTTTACGCCCGGGTCTTCATGCTCACAGGGTTCCCGGAGAAAAAAAGAAAGTCATCATATCTGATGACTTTCCGTTTTTGTAGCGAGGACAGGGATCGAACCTGTGACCTTCGGGTTATGAGCCCGACGAGCTACCGCTGCTCTACCTCGCGCTGTGGATGCAAAAGTAGGAGTAATATTTCGTTCTGCCAAAAAAAATCTTGTTTTTTTTTCTTCATACCTTTGCACCAATATGAATGAGCATTTCAAAGCCGGTTTTGTAAATATATTCGGGGCGCCCAATGCAGGTAAATCCACCCTGCTGAACGCTATCCTGGGAGAGAAGATAGCGATCGTATCTCCGAAGGTGCAGACCACCCGTCACAGGATACTGGGCTTCCTGACAGAAGACAACTATCAGATCATCTTTTCAGATACCCCGGGCATCATCAGTCCCAAATACAAGCTCCATAATAAAATGATGAGCCAGGTATCGAATGCGCTGGAAGATACGGATGTAGCTCTCCTCCTGTTTGACCTGGGTGAGCCGGTGGAGGAATTTATAGAGATCATTCGCGGGTTGCGGCTCAAAGCGCCCGCCATCCTGCTGCTTAATAAAATTGATACGGTCAAATCCCAGGAGGAGATCAGGGAAGCGGAGCGGAAAATAACGGAAGCGGTAAAGGTCACCAAAACACTGGCCATCTCCGCGCTGCAAAAGATCAATACCGGCCAGATCATTGATATGATCCTGGAATTCCTTCCGGAAAACCCGCCCTTTTTCCCGGAAGATGACATCAGCGACAGGCCTGTCAGGTTTTTTGTATCGGAAATGATAAGGGAGAAGATCTACTTCCTTTATGATAAGGAGATCCCCTATCACACCGCGGTGGTGATACAGGCATTTGAAGACCTGCCTCACGTGGTAAAGATCAGGGCGGATATCATCGTGACAAGAGAGACCCAGAAAATGATCCTGCTGGGTACAAAAGGAGCGCTGATCAAAAAGCTGGGCATAGAAGCCCGTAAAAGTATTGAGCAGTTCCTGGACAAGAAGGTATTCCTGGAGCTGTTCGTAAAGGTCCGTCCCAAATGGCGTGATAATGAGCTCTACCTCAAAGAATATGGCTATTGATTTCCGGGAGCCGTCCGTTATGACGGTGGAACTGGCGGGCAGGCAGGTGGACGTCTTACGGCTGGATGAGATCCACCCGGTAGTGTCCGGGAATAAATGGTATAAATTAAAATCATATATACAATATATACAGGCCCATTCGCTTAAAGGGTTCATTACCTTTGGGGGTGCCTATTCCAATCATCTGCATGCCGCGGCTATGGCTGCACGGGCATATGGGCTGCACTCCATAGCTGTCATAAGGGGCAGGGAGTTTGCGGACCGGCTTAACTACACCTTGCTGGCCTGCAGTGCTGAAGGTATGGAGCTGCAGTTCGTGGACCGCTCTGTATATGACCGGAAAGAAAACGACGTTTTTTTAGACGGGCTGAGAAAAGCTTACCCGGGATATTATATAATACCGGAAGGCGGCAGCGGCTTCCTGGGAAGACAGGGAGTGGCGGAGATATGTAAATATATACTGCCGTCCTATACGCATATATTATTATCTGCAGGCAGCGGCACTACGCTCCGGGGTATCAGGGATACGATCCCGGAGGACCGGCAGGTGCTCGGGTTTGCCCCTATGAAAAAAGGAGCTTACCTCAATGAGGTGCTGCAATGCCGGAAAGGCAACTGGAAGATCACGGATGACTACCACTTCGGCGGCTTCGGAAAGCACACGCCGGACCTTATTGACTATATGAACCGGCTGTTTTGTCAGCAGGGGCTTCCTACGGACAGGGTCTATACCGCTAAAATGTTCCGGGGCATAGAGGACCTTATCAGTAAGGGATATTTTGACGGCTCCGCCCGGCTGCTCGCGCTCCATACGGGTGGCTTACAGGGCAATCACACGCTGAAAGGGCAACTGGAATTTTAAATCTATTAATATTTTGTTATTGTGGATTAATCTTTATATATTGCCTCGGATTTTCCAGGATGCTATGAATTAGATATACAATTTTCTAAAAAAAAATGTATATTATAGTACAAGCTATTAACTTTTTTATTACTTTCAACCCTCAAAACAATTGTTCCATTATGAGGAAAGCATTACAAGGCATATTTCTTACCGGTTTAATGGCTTTTGGGTTCAATACGGTTATCTCGGATAAGGCTCAAGCACAGGTGATTCAGGATAAATATTGGGGTCAATGGGATATTCCGTATGTTGAGCAGAGAGGCTGGTCTTTAGGCTGGAATATAGGATTGGCGGATATGTGGGGAGATGTGGGTACCTATAAACTGATGGATAAATATACGAGCAAGAAATATACTGGGGATATACTGAAGAATATTAGGGGAATGGGCGGTATGTATGCCAAATATACCCATATCCCGGGTCTGGGTTTCCGGATCGGGGTCAACTACGGCAAAGTATATGCTACCGATGAGTGGAACTACGATAAAGCCATTGTTGCCAAATCTATTACAGAAGATCCTTACCAGCGTTATATCCGTAACTTGGATGCCAATACGACTATCTGGGAAGGCAGCTTCCTGATAGAGCTGGCGCCTTTAAGGACATTTTCCAACTGGGAGTTCGGTAAAATGGCCAAAATGCGCTTTCAGCCCTACATCCTCTTAGGAGCTACCGGCTTCTATTTCAACCCGAGGGGAACCTTTACCGACCTGGTGACAAATCAGGAAAAGTGGGTGGACCTGAGAGAGCTGAGAACAGAAGGACAGGGTTTTGTGGTGGAAGGAAAGGAATACCCCAAGCCATACAGCGTATTTTCTTATGCTGTGGCCGGTGGTCTCGGCTTTAAATGGGATATCGGTACCGGCCTTTCTTTAGGCGTGGAGTACCTGATGAGATATACCTTTACGGACTATCTGGATGATGCCAGCGGCGCCTATGCGGATGTCAATCACAGGGATATCGCCTTTATGGACCGTCTCAACAAGCAATATATGAGTCAGCGGATGTCCGATAAATCCAGGGAGCTGATCCCGGGATATGTCAATCCGGCAGGTAAATTAAGAGGCAATCCGGATGATAACGATATGTTCTCTTCCATATCGCTGAACCTGACCTGGAAAGTGAAATGGCGTGAGATCGGCTGGTGGTCCAACAGAAGATAACAATAAGATATTTTTAATAAATAACGCTGAATATGAATTCGGCGTTTTTTAATTATAACGATTTTGATATGATCGGATTTGTAGAAGGGACGATAGAATACCTGACACCCGCTAAGACCTTTATAAATGTAAATGGTGTAGGTTACGAGGTACATATTTCATTATTTACCTATGAAGCGATCAAGGAGCAGGAGACGGCCCGCCTCTTTACGCATATCCAGGTACGGGAAGACGCCTGGGTCATGTACGGCTTCTCGGATAGCAGGGAAAAAGAAGTATTCCTGCAACTGGTATCAGTGTCCGGGGTGGGAGCGGCAACGGCCAGGGTCATCATATCCTCGCTGTCCTACGCGGAGCTTTCCAGGATAGTAGCCAACGGGGATAATAAAAGCCTCGAAAGGGTCAAGGGGATCGGCGCCAAGACCGCCCAGCGCATCATACTCGAACTGAGAGGCAAGCTGGTGCCGGCGGATGAGCCTGCAGACGGTAAATTTAACAAAGCATCACACAATACTATAGTTGAAGATGCGTTAAATGCTTTGGCAGGACTGGGAATCTCCAAAGCCAATGCGGAGCAGGCTATTGTTAAGATAGAGCAGCAGCAATCCCTGGAGGGTCTGAAGGTGGAAGAGCTGATAAAGCTGGCGTTGAAAAATCTCTGACGGCCCTGATAAATAATCAGGAATATTAATTTGATACAATAACTAATAATTACTATATCTTTGTATCCCTAAAAAAATTGCGTATAGATCATAATTCTCCTCAATAAATCTGCATCGGTCAGTTTAACCCCGGTCTTACTGGATAAGGCTAGTTTTTTTATTTTATATTAATAGAGTGTTGGTAAGTAATAGAAACGATTATTTTATTTCTAAAGTAATAGGCATCTTCGTCCTGATAGTTGCGTCGGCAAAGTATATTTCCGCGTACGGTAACGGGGATCCCTATTCGTCCTACTATACCTATGATTATGATTACAGCGATGACGATACCCTTGCTGCCACAAGTGCCCGTAAGGACTCCTTAAAATTCCCCATTCCCCAGTCCAGGAGCATCAACCCGGAAGAGGTGCTGCAGGACCAGAACTCCCTTTACCTGCAGGACCCGCAGTCACTGAAAAGGGATGTGGAATATGTTCCTGAGGAAGATGGCTACTATCTGCAGGAGAAAGTGGGGGAGCAGGACATCAAGACGCCTTACTTCTTATCGAAAGACGAATTCTTCAGCTACAGGACCAGGAGCGATGAGCAAAGCTATTTCCAGCAGCGCCTCGCTGCCTTAAGCATGTTCGATAAGAAGCCCGACATGCCAACCATGTACAAGGAAGGGCTCTTTAACCGTCTTTTCGGCGGACAGACCATGTCGGTAAAGCCGCAGGGCCGCATGGAACTGATGTTCGGCTATAACCATAATAAAATAGACAATCCCAGCCTGCCGGAACGGGTCAGGAGCTACGGGAACTTTGACTTTGATATAGATATGAATATCAACCTGCTGGCACAGGTTGGAGACAAGCTCAAGCTGAATATCAGCCAGAACACCCGCCCTAACTTCGGGGAGCAGCAAAGGCAAAAGATCGAATTCACCGGCAAGGAAGACGAAGTACTAAAAAAGATAGAGCTCGGTAATATCAACTTCCCGCTTAACAGCGGGCTGATCAACGGTGTGCAGTCCTTATACGGTGTGAAGACACAACTGCAGTTCGGCCGTTTATGGATGACAGGGGTACTGTCAAGGCAGAACTCTCAGCGGAAATCCATTTCCGTGCAGGGCGGCGGCCAGAAAACGGAATTTGACATCAAGGCGGATGATTATGATGAGAACAGGAACTTCCTGCTGGCCCAGTACTTCCATGATAATTATGAAAGGGCGCTGGAGCGCATTCCCATCATCAACTCCCAGGTCGTACTGAACAGGGTGGAGGTATGGGTGACCAACAGGCAGGGAGCTACCCAGAATGTGAGAGACGTGCTGGCGTTTATGGACCTGGGTGAGAAAGTGCCTTACCAGAGCTTCCTGGTGAACGGCGGCTCTGACCTGCCGGACAACAATTCCAACAGGCTGTACGAGCTGATCCAGCAAAACCCGGCTGCCAGGGTGCAGGGTACTGCCTCCCAGGTGGTGCTCGGTCTCGGTTTGGTGGAAAGCCAGGACTTCCACCGCGTTACGATGCGTAAGCTTAATGAATCGGAATATACATTTCATCCCCAGCTGGGTTTTGTGTCCCTGAATGCAACCGTTAACCCGGACGATGTGATCGCCGTGTCCTACCGGTACACTCACAACGGCCAGGTTTACCAGGTAGGGGAATTCTCTTCGGACGTCTCCCCCGACTCCACCAGCTCCAAGGTGCTGTTCATGAAAATGCTGAAAGGTACGGCCTCGCGTCCGCGCCTGCCAATATGGAAGCTGATGATGAAGAACGTCTACTCCCTCGGCTACGGCCGGATGACCAAGGAGGACTTCAGGCTGAACGTTATGTACCTGGATCCGGGCGGCGGCAGGAAAAGATACCTTCCGGAAGGTCCCAGGGCGGGAGAGCCTATCATCAGGCTGCTGAACCTGGATAACCTGAACCAGCAGAATGACCCTGTTCCTGATGGGGTGTTCGACTACGTGGAGGGATTGACCATCATTCCTGCCAGCGGAAAGATCATCTTCCCGGTGCTGGAACCGTTCGGGGATGCGATGCGCGCTCATTTGGGCGGCTCCCCGCAGCTCGAGCGCAGGTTCCTGTTTGACATGCTCTATGATTCTACCAAGACCATCGCGAGGCAGTTCAACCAGAACAACCGTTTTATGATCCAGGGCAGCTACAAAGGCGCCGGCGGGTCGGAAATCCCGCTGGGCTTTAATATCCCGCAGGGGTCTGTGACCGTTTCTGCAGGTGGTCAGGTGCTTACGGAAAATGTGGATTATCAGGTGGATTACAGTATGGGAAGGGTAAGGATCCTGAACGCGGCCTTGCTGAACTCCGGTGTGCCCATCAATATCTCCTATGAGGACAATGCCAACTTCGGGCTGGTTCCCCAGACCTTCATCGGTCTCCGTGCGGATTACTTCCTCAATAAAAAAATGTCTTTCGGTGGTACCTTTATGCGGCTGAGCGAACGGCCGCTGACCACTACCGTACAATACGGGTACGATCCCATCAAAAATACGGTCGCCGGACTGGACTACAACTACCAGTCGGAATTTATGGGTCTGACAAGGGCGCTGGACAAGCTGCCTTTCTACAGTACTTCGGCTCCTTCCTTGGTGGACTTCAAGACGGAAGTGGCGGGTATATTCCCGGGCCACCACCGCTTTATTGATGTGCTGGACCCGGAAGGCTCCATAGCGCTCGATAACTTTGAAGGCGCCAACAGCAGCATTGATATCCGCTTCCCTATACCGCAATGGTCCCTGGCAAGCGTACCGTCAGGCGCCAAAAATGCGGCGGGTACCACGCTTTTTCCCGAATCCAGCAATATCAACGACCTCTCCTATGGGTTCAACAGGTCAAAGATCGCCTGGTACACCGTAGACCAGAACCTCCTGCAGCGGAACTCGGCCCCGACGCACCTTGTGGAAGAGACCCGGTATGAGGCCTACTGGAGACTGATCAATACCAGCGAGGTATTCCCGGATAAGCAGGTGCTGGCGCAAAACAGCGTCCTGTCCACGCTCGACCTGAGCTATTTCCCCCATAAGCGCGGGCCTTATAACTTCACCACGGACAACCTGGACCCGGTAACCGGGCATTTCACGAATCCCCGGAGTAAATTTGGCGGTATCATGAGGGCGCTGGATAATAACAGCAGTGACTTTGAGCAGTCAAATGTGGAATACATCACCTTCTGGGCGCTGGATCCTTTTATATACAATTCCGCAAGCACGGGCGGCGACCTCTATATTAATATAGGTAATGTTTCCGAGGATGTGCTGAAGGACGGCCGTCTCGGCTTTGAAAATGGCATCCCGGCCCCGGTAAAAGATGTGACCAAGCTGCAGGAAACTCCGTGGGGCTACGTTCCCTCCTTTTCCCAGCAACTGACAAGGGTATTTGAATCCAGCATCGAAAGCAGGGAAGTGCAGGACGTGGGCTTTGACGGCCTCAATGATGATGAGGAGCGCAATAAATACGCATCCTTTTTAAACCGCCTGCAGGGGCTGGTAAGCCCGGAGGTATACCAGGCCATGGTCAACGACCCGGCGTCGGATAACTTTTCACCCTACAGGAGCGCGGAGCATGACAATGCGAAGAACGGTATCATCAGCCGGTATGAGAATATCAATAATCCCCAGGGCAACTCCCCGGCAGATAACGGGACCGGTTTCGTGGGCTCTATTACCACAGTGCCCGAATCCGAGGACCTGAACAAGGATAACTCCCTGAACGAATCGGAAAGCTATTTCCAGTACAGGGTCAGGCTGATGCCTAAGACCCACCCGTCCATGCAGGTGGGGCAGAATAATATCGTTAACAGGAGAGATGCCAACGTCACGCTGAGGGACGGGAGCCAGCAGGTACAGACCTGGTACCAGTTCAAGATACCTATAAGGGCCTATGACCAGGCCGTGGGAAGCATCAGCGACTTCAGGTCCATACGTTTCTTCAGGATGTTCCTCACAGACTTTGAGGACAGCCTTACGGTACGCTTCGCGCAACTGCAGTTTGACAGGAGCCAGTGGAGGACCTATTTATATTCCCTGGACAAGCCGGGCGAAATGATCCCTATTTCCGATACGCTCAATACTACCTTCGCGGTCACATCTGTCAGCGTGGAGCAGAACAGCAGCAAGGTTCCGGTAGGATATAAAAGTCCGCCGGGGGTTATGCGTCAGCAGCAGCCGGCAGGCGCCACCGGTATCACCATCCAGGAAGATGAGCGCTCTATGGCCTACCAGATATGCGGTCTGAAAGACGGTGATGCCCGTGCGGCCTTCAAGGAAGTGTCTATGGATATACGCCAGCATGACTTCCTGAGAATGTTCATCCATGCGGAATCCGTTCCGGGGCAGCCTGCCGTCCGGGATAATGACCTGCATGCCTTTGTCCGTATCGGCAGTGACTTTATCAATAACTATTACGAGTACAGGATACCCTTAAAGATAACAAATGACGGGGAGGTGAATGCGGACTATGTCTGGCCGGAGGAGAACCGCCTGGATCTGGAGCTGGATAAATTCGTCAACCTTAAAAATACACGGAACAGCCAGGGGCTGCCTTCCTACATACCATATGAGCAGACGGATGATAAAGGTAATCCTGTTATTGTAATGGGTAACCCCAACCTCGGGGAGGTCCGGAACGTGATGATCGGTGTGCTCAATCCTAAAAGGAGTGACGCCAACCCCGGGGATGACGGACTGCCAAAATGCGTGGAAGTCTGGTTTGATGAGCTGCGCGCTGCCGGCTTCAACGAAAAGCCGGGATATGCTGCATCGGCGCAGGCCAATGTACAACTGGCCGACCTGGGCTCTTTCCATATGGGCGGCAGCATGCACACTGTAGGCTATGGTAGCATAGACCAGAAAGTGAACAGCAGGTTCCGGGATAACTTCTACAACTTTGATGTCAATACCAACCTTAACCTGGGCAAGCTGATGCCCAATAAATGGGGTATTCAACTGCCTGTTTACCTGGGGTATATAGAGAATGTCAGCAATCCTGAATACGATCCTTATGACCTGGATGTGAAGCTGCGGGATAAGCTGGATGCCTATTCGGGCAGCGCAAGGGACTCTGTAAGAAAGGCCGCACAGACCTTTACATCTGTTACCAGCTTCAGCCTGAATAACTTCCGTATAACCGGTAACCCCCAGCAGAGCGGCAGGACACAGCTCTGGAGCGTCAGGAACTTTGAGCTGAGCTATAACTATAATAAGGCGTTCAACAGGACCCCGCTGCTGGAAAGCGATGTGTACACTACGCAGCGCCTGAACCTGGGCTATAATTACGAAACCGGCGTAAAATCAATAGAGCCCTTTAAGAAAATTATAAAATCCAAATCCCTATGGCTCACCTGGGCGAGGGATTTTAACTTCAAGCCGTTGCCTTCTACCATAGGCTTCAATAACAGCTTATATAAGATCTTTGGCGAGACCATTGTCAGGAATATTGACAATGACCCTTATCAGCTGGCGCCTTTGTATGTCCAGAACTTTACCTGGGACAGGCTCTATAATATAAGGTGGGACCTTACCAAATCCCTGGCGGTGAGCTATAACGGGCTGAACCAGTCCCGGATTGATGAACCTTACGGCAGGATCAACAATGAAGCGCAAAGGGATACGCTGTGGGGCAACCTGTCGCGTTTTGGCCGGAATACCTTCTATGAGCACACGGTCAATACCACCTATAAGGTGCCTACCAATAAGCTGAAGCTGACTGACTGGACGAACATCACTTTGACCTATAATACCGTCTATAACTGGACCGCTGCGTCTATGCTGGCCTCCGACCTGGGGCATACCATCACCAACAGGCATACCAAGCAGGTGAACGGGGAGCTGATATTTTCCCAGCTCTATAACAGGTCACGCCATCTCAAAGCGGCACAGGCGGCGAATATGGAATCGCAATTAAGGAATATGGTTCCGCAATACAAAGGCAACCGTAAGCTGACAGAGCAGGAGATAAAGGAGCAGGAGAAGAAAAAAGAGGAAGAGCGGAAAAAGCAGGAGGCCCGGCAGAAAGCTGCGGTGGTACCGCCGAGACCGGAAAAGAAAATTATTGCCAAAACGGATGTGCCCGGTCATGATACGCTGGACGCGGCAACATTGCATACCGCCTGGAAAGCGCTGAAAAAGGCGGAACGGAAAAAGCACCGGGCTGCCCTTAAAGAATGGAGAGCCAAGAAGAAAAAGGTGACGCCGCTGATGTCCAACGGTACCAGGGCCGCGTTGAGGGCCGCCACCATGCTGAAGAGGATATCTGTGAACTTTACGGAAAATGCGGGAACGCTGCTGCCCGGCTTTATGGATACTTCCAGGCTGGTCGGGTCCGGGTTCAGGAACGACGATCCATGGTATGACTTTGCATTCGGCTTCCAGCCTACCCAGCAATGGATAGAAAGAAGGGCCGTTAACGGGCAATTCACCAGGGACAGCATCTTTAACCGCCAGATGCGCCAGACCTTTACGCAGAACATCGAGATAAGAGGTGTGCTGGAGCCTGTTAACTTCATGAGGATAGACGTGAATATAAGCCGGAACTTCAACAAGGAATATAATGAGACTTTTAAGTTCAGCTATGATAACAATGAATTTGAGCACTTAAGCCCGTTCACCACGGGTTCGTTCTCTTCCACCTTCATCGGCCTGGGCTCCTTCTTTAAGAACAGGAAAGCCAACTATGAAACGTTCATGAGCAACAGGACAGAGGTGTCCCGCAGGCTGGGCGAGACCAATCCCTATATCAACGGATCCAGGGACCCTAACAACAATAACTACGCTAAAGGATATACCCAGTACGCCCAGGATGTGCTGATACCGGCCTTTATTGCCGCTTACGGCGGCCGCGGGGCGGATAAGATACCTTTGATGAGCGAGAATACCAATGGCGTAAGGAGCAACCCGTTCAGGAATTTCATCCCGCTGCCTAACTGGAGAATGACCTACAACGGCTTCTCTAAGCTGGGCTTCCTCAACGGCGCGGTAAAGGTCCTCAACGTTACTCATGGCTATACCGGCACTATGAATATGAACAGCTTTACCTCCAATCTTACATTCGAGGATCTGCTGGGGGTCGGATTCCCGTCATTCATCGACTCCGTTACCAATAACTTTGTGCCGTTCTTCCAGGTGCCGAATATCACTATCCAGGAATCATTTTCCCCGCTGCTCGGGGTGGATGTGCAGATGGAAAGCGGTATGTCGTTCAAAATAGCTTACAACCGCTCCAGGATGACCAGCCTGAACCTGATCGACTACCAGATCAGTGAGACCAATTCCCAGGACATCGTGGTGGGCTTCGGGCACAGGATGAAAGGCCTGAAGCTGCCTTTTACCTTCTTTGGTATCACGGAGCTCAAAAATGACCTCAATATCAGGGTGGATGTGGCCTACAGGGATGATATCACCACCAACACTTATTTTACCGGGAATTCCGAACAGCCGACACGCGGCCAGTGGGTGCTGACCATCACGCCCCGGGTAGAATACATGGTGAATGAAAGCCTGCAGGTAGTGGGATATTACGAAAGAAGACAGACCCATCCCTATGTGCTTAACTCCTACCCGCTGGTGAATACCAAATTCGGCATCAAGCTCATCTACCTGTTTGCCCAATAGTAATATGGGATTTGTAATAATATTATAGTGGCGTTAAACGTTTTAATAAAAAAAAGTTCTAATTTCATTAGACTTAATTACTCTTATTAAAATCATGTTACAGGTAAAATATATATGGGCGCTGTTATTGTGTTGCGGATGGATATATGGTGCGCAGGCCCAGCCCCCGACCCAGCCCCAGGAAGTGCCCAGGGAGGGAGGGATATGGCTGCCGGCCATCATATACGACGGAGATACGCTTGCGTATGATTTCCTGGACCCGGTGTACAAATCAGAGCTGCTGGATCCTTCCAGGAAGCAATATATCGACAGGCTGAGGTACAATGTGTTCAAGGTATATCCCTATGCCGTTCTGGCGGCAGGAGTGCTTAAGAAGATGGACCAGGACCTGGGTCATCATCCTACCAGGAAGGAAAGGAAAAAATATATTGAGTCCCTGGATATTGAGCTCAATTCAAAATTCAAGGAAGAGCTGAAGGACCTTTCCGTCACACAGGGAAAAATACTGGTGAAGCTCGTGAACAGGCAGACGGGCAGGAACTGCTATGATATCATTAAAGAGCTGAAGGGCGGCGTGAACGCCCGTTTTTACCAGACCGCCTTTAAATTTATTGATAATGACCTTAAGACCCAGTATGACCCTTTCGGGGATGATAAGGATATTGAGATGATCGTCAGGGAAATAGAAGCGGGAAATTACATCAAGCACCAGACGATACAGGTGAAATCCAAATAAGGAACGGGCAGCCGTGGCATACGCCGGCAAAACTCTGTTCCGGCGCATGAAAATATAGTCTAATTGGCTTATCTTTGAGCCTATTAGACTATATTTTTTTATATGAGCAAGACAGCAGTACTGCAACAAAAAATACAAGAGGCACAGTTAGGCGGCGGTCAGAAAAGAATAGACAGCCAGCATGGCAAAGGCAAACTGACGGCAAGGGAGCGGATTATGCTGCTCCTGGATGAAGGGAGCTTTGAAGAGATAGGGATGCTGGTCACACACCGGTCCAAGGATTTCGGTATGGAGCGCGAAGTCTACCTGGGCGACGGCGTAGTCACAGGCTACGGTACTGTTCATGGAAGGCTGGTATATGTATTCTCGCAGGACTTTACGGTTTTCGGGGGCAGCCTGTCGGAAACTCATGCGGAAAAGATCTGTAAGATCATGGACCTTGCCCTGCAGAACGGTGCGCCGGTTATCGGGCTGAATGACAGCGGCGGCGCCCGGATACAGGAGGGTGTGGTCTCCCTGGGCGGCTATGCCGATATATTTCACAGGAACGTAAAGGCCAGCGGCGTTATCCCGCAGTTGAGCGCCATTATGGGACCCTGTGCAGGCGGAGCCGTATATTCCCCTGCCATTACCGATTTCATACTGATGGTGGAAAACACCTCCTATATGTTCGTTACCGGCCCGAACGTCGTTAAGACGGTAACCCACGAGACCGTCACCTCCGAAGAGCTGGGCGGTGCTGCCACCCATGCCTCCAAATCAGGTGTGACACACTTTGCCTGTGCCAATGAGCTGGCTGCAATAGAGCACCTTAAGCAATTACTGAGCTATATGCCGCAGAACTGCGAGGAAGATGCTCCTGTATATCCTTACGAAATAGGCCAGGAAAAGCGGGAGAAGCTGGATAGCATCATACCGGAGAATCCTAACCAGCCCTATGAAATGAAGGAAGTGATAGAGGAACTGGCAGATGAGGGTTCTTTCCTGGAAGTGCATAAGGATTATGCCGAAAATATCATCGTTGGCTTTGCAAGGATAGCGGGCAGAAGCATCGGTATCGTAGCCAACCAGCCAGCCAGCATGGCGGGCGTGCTGGACATTGACGCTTCCAAGAAGGCAGCCAGGTTCGTCCGTTTCTGTGATGCCTTCAATATTCCCCTGCTGGTGCTTGTGGATGTGCCGGGCTTTTTGCCCGGCACGGACCAGGAATGGAATGGTATCATTACCAACGGCGCGAAATTATTATATGCCTTAAGCGAGGCTACCGTTCCTAAAATTACCGTCATTACCCGTAAGGCCTACGGCGGTGCATATGATGTGATGAACTCAAAGCATATAGGCGCGGATATGAACTATGCCTGGCCAACGGCGGAGATCGCTGTTATGGGAGCTAAAGGCGCTGCCGAGATCATTTTCAAGCGCGAGATCGCCGCGGCGGAAAATCCTGCGGAAAAATGGAAAGAGAAAGAGCTGGAATATACCGAAAAATTTGCCAATCCTTATGGTGCAGCGGCAAGAGGCTTTATTGATGAGGTGATCCTGCCCGCGGATACCCGGGAAAAGCTGATCAAAGCGTTCCGGATGCTGGAAACGAAAGTAGTGGTCAATCCCAAACGTAAGCACGGCAATATACCTTTATAATACAGCAAGCGATACCTGGAAGGCAGATTATAAACTGAGCTCGTCTTATCTCCTGGAGCTTATCGAGTCACATTAAGCCTGCTCTGTCACATTGAGCGTGTCATATCACATTAAGTTTGCCCTGTCACATTGAGCCTGTCGAAATGTGATTTATAATGATTTTATTAGGGCTTCGACGGGGCTCAGCCTGACAATTAAGGGATTTGTCACAGGGAGGGTTGTCATTCACATTAAGCTTATCGGTGTCATATTGAGCTTGTCGAAATGTGATTTATAATGATTTTAAGTGGCTATCTGCTTACAGGCAACAAGTTTTTTTACCGATACGCCTCGCTGAACGGTGTTCTCTCTGCGGGTCAAAAAGCGCTTTTACTATAAAGGAACTGAGGGTGGTGGTCATTCCGAACGGATGTGAGGAATCTCTTGTAATAATTAGTGCCTATCTGCTTACAGGCAACAAGTTTTTTTACCGATACGCCTCGCTGAACGGTGTTTTCTCTGCGGGTCAAAAAGCGCTTTTACTATAAAGGAACTGAGTGTGGTGGTCATTCCGAACGGATGTGAGGAATCTCTTATAATAATTTATAACTGATAACGACTTTGTTGCCTATATATAGATAGTCAGTTGATTTTATTAGGGCTTCGACGGGGCTCAGCCTGACAGTTGAGGGATTTGTCACAGGGAGGGTCTCATGTCACATTAAGTTTATCGGTGTCATATTGAGCTTGTCGAAATGTGATTTATAATGATTTTAAGTGGCTATCTGCTTACAGGCAACAAGTTTTTTTACCGATACGCCTCGCTGAACGGTGTTCTCTCTGCGGGTCAAAAAGCGCTTTTACTATAAAGGAACTGAGGGTGGTGGTCATTCCGAACGGATGTGAGGAATCTCTTATAATAATTTATAATTGATAACGACTTTGTTGCCTATATATAGATAGTCAGTTGATTTTAATAGGGCTTCGACGGGGCTCAGCCTGACAATTAAGGGATTTGTCACAGGGAGGGTGTCATTGTCACATTAAGCTTATCGGTGTCACATTGAGCCTGTCGAAATGTGTGCTATGTGTATCAATAAACAACCCTGTCAATATTTCGACTTAGCTCAATATGACAGGGTTGTTTACTTTTTAGATAATCTCTTTTTACTCTTAATGGTCCGGTACGGGCACAACCGGGATTATCCTATATCCATCCTGATGCGCCAGTGCTTGGGCAGGTAATTATTCATTCTTCCCGGCATCCACTTGCCCCAGCCCAGGGGCAGTCCCCGGTAGGTGGCCGTATGCCAGCCCTTTAGTCCCCTGTCTGTGGCCACAGGCTCCTTTTTCAGGAAAAGCAATGCTTCTTCCCTGGTCAGCGCCACGGCCGGCAGGTCTTTCCGGAGATGAATGCTGAGCGCCAGCTCATGGGAGGGGATAATATCCTTGCCCGCTTCCTGTCCCAGCTTCAGGCCGGCTTTTTTGATATATACCTTATCCCTGATCTGCTCAAAAAAATTATAGTGCTGCGGAGAGAAAGCATATACCTCTTCCCCTATCAGCTCATAATGCCAGGAGCCGTCAATATACTGTTCCCAGGCAGGAGAAGGTACAAAAGGTTTCTTTGAAGTACGTTTCTTTCTCGGTTTCCTGTCGGTGGGGCTGGCTATTCCGTCATTTTTCTTAAAGACGGCAATAAAAAAGCCTTCTCCTTTCAGCTTCCAGGGATAAAAATGATAGCCTTCGGCCTGGTGTGCACTGCTGTATGACTTTACGATATTCCATTCGGGCGGAAAGGGTATGCTGACCGGTGTTACGTCAAAATGATCCGTTATCCAGTCACAGATGGCTTCATCCTCTTCCGGCGAGTAGGAGCAGGTAGCATACACCAGGTAACCGTCCTGCTTCAGCGCAGCATAGCTGTCCGCGATGATGCGTTTTTGCCGCTCCGCGCACAATTTTACGTGCTGTACCGACCATTCATCTATAGCGCCCTGGTCCTTACGCCATAAGCCGGACCCGGTGCATGGCGCATCTACCAGCAGGATATCAAACGTATTTTCCAACGACTTGCCTATCATCTCGGGATCATTCTGCACGACCCAGGTATTGGCCTGTCCCCACCTCGTCATATTTTCCACCAGGATCCCTGCCCGGCCCTGTATCACTTCATTGGACACCAGGATATCATCAGCTGTCAAGAGGGATGCCAGCAGGGTGCTTTTCCCGCCGGGCGCAGCGCAGAGGTCCAGCACTTTGACAGGGCCGGTACAGGCTTCCCTGATATAATCATACACATGGCCTACAAACATGGAAGAGGCTTCCTGGACGTAATAGGCGCCCGCATGAAATAAAGGATCTAGTGTAAAGACCGGGCGCTCCGGGAGATAATAGCCGTATCCGCACCAGGGCACGCGTTCGTATGCCTGTTCCGGCTGGAAGGTCTTGTAAGGATTCAGGCGGATGCTGACGGGATGTGCTTCCCGGTGCGCAGCCATTACAGCAGGATATTCGGAGCTGTCAATGCCGGCAAAGGGATTATGCTCCTGTAACTGTAATATGGCGGTGATGGTATCTATATACTTTTGTTCCATGCTTGCTTATAAATGCCGGACAACCGTTTCTGCCCCGGGCTGGTGCTTCCACCGCTTGTGCGTCCAGAGCCAGTTGTAAGGCTGTGATTGTATATCTTGCTGTAATTTCTGAAGGTAGGTCCGGGTAATCCATTCCGGTGGCATATGGCGGGCGTTGTCGGTCAGCAATTCCAGCCGTACGGTATAATAGCCGCGCTTTACCCGGTGAATGCCCGCATACACTACGGCGGCACCGGCCAGCATCGCCGCTTTTTCAGAGCCGCTGATAAAAGGCGCGGGCCTGTTCAGGAAGTGATACCAGTAGGCATCCTTTAGGTTTCCCGGGGACTGGTCAGCAATGAAGCCGATGATATGCTGCTGTCCGTTCAGAAGCCGGAGATGGGAGCGCATACGGTCGGCAGGTATCAGCATCGAGCCTGTCCGCCGGCGTATCTTCAGCATCAGCCTGTCAAACGCCTTATTATGAACGGGTAAATAAATACCGGCGAACTGCTGGGGGCTGTTCAGGCTGGACGCTGCATTGGCCCATTCCCAGTTGAACCGGTGGCCCAGCAAGGCATAAACATTCTTATGCTGCTCCGCGAGCCCGGCAAAAAGCTCCCAGTTGCCTGTAAACCTTTTCCGGAGCTCTTTTTCAGACATCGTAAGCAATTTGACAGTTTCCAGCCACTGGTCACAGAAAGCGCTGTAAAAACGCCTGGCCGTATTTTTTATGGCTGCTTCCGGCTGCTCCGGGAATGCTGTCCTGAGATTCTCCAATACCACGCCTTTCCTGTAGCCCGCCACCCGGTACAGCAGGAAGCAGAGCAGGTCACTCAGCATATACAGCAATCTGAACGGTAATATCGCTATCAGGTAAGCGAATGCCAGTAGGAAATAATACATCATCTTATTATTCGAGTACCAATGCGCCCTGCAGGACGACACTGTAGACGGCAAAGTTATAATTATTCAGAGCTTCTACCCATTTTTTTGATTTCCGGCGGGTAAAGCTGCCGTCAAGGACCACTAGCCGGGGGGTGAACTGTGATGCCCACCGGTCGGGGTCGAAGGCCACGTGTTCCGGGATAATGAGGATATCAACAGCCTGGGGCCGGAGGTGTGTGGCGGTCAGTATCAGTGCCGTCTGGTCTTTCCAGCGGAAAAGCGTATTGGGTTCCAGCGGTAGCAGGGGATGCTGCAGAGACCAGTGCAGGCCGGGTGCCAGCAGGAGGCGACCGGTAGCGGCATCTGCAGTATCCGGGGCATAAACATAGCCCTGGAAACCCTGCACTTTCTGGGTCAGCGAATACCCGTTGGAACGGTACACGACCAGCTTATTCTGGTCAGCCTGGCCGGCTGTTATGAAATACTGATCCAGCATCAGGATGCAACTGCCTGCAATGCCTGCCAGCAGCATAGTTCGTGTTCTGCAGATGAACAGGTAACGGGCCCAGGACAGCAGCACGAAGGTCAATAATACCGCTGAAATGCTGTCTATGGCGAAATGCGATAAGGATCGGGGCGTAACATCAGCAAAAAAGAACACCAGCTTATTGAATAGCGTGGTAATACCTGTAAGCAGGTTGCCCAGCCAGGCCATCTCTGTCCAGTAGCCTGCAGCCATGATGACCAGCCCGCCGGCCATAAGGATAAAGCTGTATATGCCGGCCGGCAGGTTCACCAATACGACCCATAAAGGGAACTGGTGGAAATAATAGATAACGGCCGGTGTGACCCACACCTGTACGGCTATACTTAATGCTATGCCTTCCCAAAGGCTGCGTACTATCCTGTTCCGGAAGAATATAAGGTTACGTATGGGCTGGTAAAAAGTAAAGATGGACAGCATACACAGGAAAGATAACTGCATGCCCAGGTTGAATAGCCAGTAGGGCTGCAGCAACAGCATCAGGAGAGCGGTTGCCGCAAGGGAATTAAGCGGTGTCTCATCTCTTTCGGAAAACAGCGCTACGGAGGTAAGGCTGAACATAATACCGGCCCTCACGGCAGACGGAGGGGCATTGGTCAGCAGTATATAGGTCCATACAAGGATAAGGGCCGTGATATACTTGATCCATTTGTACCGGGGATGCTTTAGCCATCGCAACAGGAAGAGCACCATGAACAGGAAGACCTGTATATGCATGCCGGAGATGGAAATGATATGAACGATCCCGGTAGCGGCATAGGCTTTCCATATATCATCGTGGAGCAGGGCCCGTTCATTGAGCAGCATCGCGAGCACCACGGACTGTGTAGTGTGATCCTTTATGTTGCTACGGAGGATGTCTGTCAGGTGTGTTCTCCATCGAAGGAGCGCGGGGAGTTGCTGGTCCGTTTCTGTCTTCAGGATATCCTTATACGCATAAAAGCCCTGGAAATAGAGCTGCTGGTAAGCCGCATACCGTGCAAAGTCAAAGGCATGGGGATTCCCGCTGTTCTGAATGCGCACCAGTTGCTGGGGCAGGGTAACGGTGGTCCCGGCCCGGAGCAGGGGGATGCTGTCGTGCTTATACAGGTAAATGTTCACCTTCCCGTTTGCCTTATACAGTGAATCGCCCTTATAATAGCCGGTTACCTGTGCCGGAAGGAGATAGGTCTTCTGCTTTTCGACCGGCTGATCTTCCAGTCGCACCCTGATCCTGTCAGCCTGTGCCAGGTGATGACCTATAAAGCCGGGATCCTGCCTGGCATCCCGGTAAGCTGTGATGATATACCCGATGCAGCAGCAGCCCGTCAGCAGTAAAGCGGTTCTGAAATAATAGACCGATGGGGAAAGCGCCCTGTAAAAAGCAGCCAGGCAGGCACCAAGGAATGCTACTGCGCATAATATATGCACCCATTCCTGTCGCGGAGGCGTACGGCAGGTGTAAAGCAGGATACCGGTAATATAGCTTACCAGTATGGGTATGGCGGGAAGGGTAGGCTTCAATAAAACCATAGACTAAATTTTTAAGGACTTAGCTGGAATGTATTGCGTGGCCTAAATATAGGAAAATTTTAAAATATTATTTCAGGAGCTTTTGCACCTGCAGCCACCTGGCCGGTCGCCTGGATGCCTTTACCTCCTTCAATATGCCGGTAATATTGCTGTAAACCAATTGCTTAAAAGAGACAATATCGTCCGGTAGCTGCTGCCCGTACTTGTAAGCATGATAGCTTGCCAATACCGCTGATGACCGGCTCGCATACTGCTGGTCGGCTGCCTCAAACAGCATCTTATCTGTTTTATGGGACTGGTCTGTGAACAGCAGGTTGATCCAACGCTGGAGCTTATAGCCTGTTACAACGGCCTTGCTCCCTGTCGCGTTTTTCAGACGGTTTTTCAGCAGCAGGTATACCAGGTAAGGCAGGCTGAAGACGATCAGTATCAGCAGGCCTAATGCTGACAGTATCCATACGATGGTATTTTTGATCTTCCGGAGCTGCTGGTCTGCTTCGGACAGCGGCGGCGCTGACTTGTCCTGTTTGACCATCAGGTGTACCTCATCCACGGGCAAGGGTTCCGGCAGTTGCTTTTGAATACTATGCCTATCCGCCTGTACTATCTTTTCAAACACGCGTGCATAGGATACTATGGTGGCGCTGTCTCCCGGTATGATATGGCTGATCGGGAGCGAGGCCGTGTCTTTTCTTACCGTGGCTATAGAAAGATCTACGGTCACTTTCATAGGGTCCACTGCCATAGGCTTGTCCATAATGACCAGGGAAGTGATCTGGAATACGCCTTTCTTAAGCAGGGTGTCCACTTCCGTAAATGTGCCGAAAGAGGCGAAGGTGGCCTTTGCCGGCTGAAGCGGCGGGGTGCCGTCCGTCTGGTTGCTTTCCCTGGCATCTTCGTTGTCGATGGTGGTGTCAAAATCTATCCAGCCTATTCCGGGGAAGTACACCTGTACCCAGGCGTGCGCCTGGTCGGCATAATACCAGTACCAGCCCCTGTTCTTATCCGAGGAGCGGTCTTCGGTCAGGAAGCCTCCCACCACGCGGGACGGGATACCGAGGGACCGGAGCATGTATAGGGTGGCGGTGGCATAATAGGCGCAGTAGCCTTTCCGGCTTTCAAAGAGGAAATACGCCAGCTTGGAGCTTCCGGGCAGGTCCGGCTCGCCCGGGTTATCCGTGTACCGGAACAGCTTTTTGCCTTTTGCATCCCGCTCCAGGAAGAAATCCCTGATGGCGATGACCTTATCTATATTGCTTTTTTTATGCGCCGTAACGGCGTGGGCCAGGGAGTCCACCCTCCGGAAAACATCGGATTCCGGCATATCCGTATAATACCGCATAAAAGCGGTATCAACGCCTGAATAATCGGTATAGCTTTGCAGCTTCTTCGTCCTGATGGTCTGGAATGTCCTGATGATGGGATCATCCACGTTATATACGAAATAAGCGCTGTTCAGGTCCGAGGAGAGGCTTTTGCCCCTGTAAGCGTTCGTATATTCGGTCCGGAAGGACGGCTCTACCGCTATCGGCTGTACAAAGAAAGCGGTGGCGGGCCCTACGAAAAAGCCGGGTGTCAGGTTCTTATTATATATCTCAAAGGCCACTTCCGATTTATAGGCATCCTTCCTGCCATATGCCAGCACGGAGGTATCCTGCAGGATATGATACATCGGTATGCGGGATACATCCGGGCTGAAATAATCTTTATCCGGCGTAACGGAATCCCGTTCGAAGGTTTCCGTGCGGGCATCGTAACGGGTGTAATAGAAGCTTACCAGGTACAGGGGATTCGGCGTGGTCCTGTCATCAAAGAAGTTATCAATATGCGCGGTAAACATCAGGACATTCTCTTTCTGGTTACTGCCTGCCATAGACAGCTTGTCGTTCAGGCTGTAGCCTCCTTCCCGCCCGTTGGTACCCTGCTCCTTTTTCAGCATATTGTGCGTTTTTCCGTCCCCGTCGCTGACGGCCAGTTGAATAAACCGCTGCTCAAAATTGAGGAAGCTGTTTTTGGAAGTGAACAGGAACAGCAGGAAGACCAGACCGCTCAGCAGGACGCTTCTTTTGGCAAGCGCTGTCCAGAACTGCCGGGGTGTGGTGTCCAGGTGATTGATGAATTCGGAAAAATAGATAGCGATAACGGCATAAAAGAATATAGGCGCCAGTCCTTTCAGCAATAAAAGCCATACCTCGTTATGCGTATGTTGCTGCAGCCATACCTCGTCTTCTCCCAGGTGGAATACATACAGCAGCATAAAGAGAACGGATAAGATGATACCGGCTTTTCTGACCCTCAGGATAGCCCAGCCGGTAAGCCAGCCGGCCGTGAACAGGACCGCGAAGACCGCGAACTGCACGGTCATGAAAAAGGTGTCAAACTCTCCTATGGCAGTGGCGTCTATGCCTTTATACAGGAAATAAAGCCCGGCTGCCAGTATAAGGAAAGTAGGAATGAACCGGAATCCCAGGGCGTAAAAGAGCACGGCACCGATGCATCCTACGGCAAAATAGCCGGTTTGCCGGACCAGGTCGGTGGTGGGGATCTCAAACGAAACGTTCCAGTACTGCAGCAGGTGATACAGTACCGCTACGGTGGGCAGCACTATGAACAGGATCTTTGCCAGCACTTTATGAATGGAATGACCGGGATAGGTTCGCATATCACAAATTTAAGGTATGTATAACCTAATATCAAATCTGCCCCAATTACTTTTTAAGTATCTTTGCAGAGAGATCGCCGCTGAATTATGTCTACCTTCAAAACATCCTCTTCCAAAGAGAGCATCCTTAAAAAGATAAGAACCGCCTTACAGGAATATAAGGCGGAGATGCCATACCCGGATATGGGCAAGGTGGATTATGAGAAAGTGTACGATCCCCCGGCATACGAGGACCTGGCAGCTGCTTTCGCGGAAGCGTTCGGGAAGGCCGGGGGGAAATTTGTCTTCTGCGCCAATACCCGGGAATTCATTCAGAACCTGGATACACTGGCTGCTGCCCATAGCTGGACACAGGTGGCCTGCTCCCATAAGGATCTTTTTACTTTCCTGGTCAATAACCGGGTAGGATATGTACGGGATATGGATCCCCACCAGGATAACTATGACGCCTGCATTACCGATTGCGAGGTGGCCGTTGCCCGTACCGGCAGCTTTATCTTCAGCTCACGGCAGAATTACGGCCGTACGGCCCCGGTGTATTATCCCGTTCATATAGTGGTGCTGCAGCCGCACCAGGTGGTAAAGGACATCAGCGACGGGCTGAAGCTGATGAGGCAGAAGTACCAGCAATCCTTACCTTCTATGATCAACCTGAATACAGGACCGAGCAGAACTGCCGATATTGAAAAAACATTGGTGACCGGTGTGCATGGTCCTAAAGAAATATACTGTTTCTGGTTAGAAAGCTAGCCGTATCTATGCCGGCTAAAAGCTGCCGTGCGTGCGCCTCGTCTTTTTTGAGCTGTGCGGTGAGCGCGTCCAGGCCGTTGAACTTCTCCTCCGGGCGCATATGCTCTATAAAATAGACCGTCAGGTTCCTGCCGTAGATATTTTCTTCAAAGTCAAAAATATGCACTTCGCAGGAGAGCTGCTGTTCGCTGCTTACAGTGGGGTTGGTGCCGATGTTCAGCATACCCTTATAGGCCTGCTCATCATATTCCACCATCACCGCATATACTCCCTGGGCCGGTATGAGCACATCCGTATTATTGATGCTTAAATTGGCGGTGGGATAGCCTATGGTGCGTCCCAGCTGCCTGCCCTGCACAACATGGCCGGTAAGGGTATAATACCGTTCCAGCATATCGCCAGCTTCCCTTACCTGCCCGCGGCCGAGCGCGTGCCGTATCTTGGTAGAGCTGACGGCGGCATCATCGATCAGCTGGGGAGCGATCTCTTCCACCACCACATCCCGGAGCACCTTTTTCAGCAGGTGGATATCGCCCTCCCTGCTATGTCCGAATTTGTGGTCATAACCAATAACGATCTTCCTGGGGTTGAAATACTTTATCAGGAAATCCTGGATATAGGCTTCCGCGTGCTGCATGGAAAAGTCGCGGGAAAAGGGTACCACCACGATGTGGTCTATACCCTCGTCAATGATCAGCTTATACTTCTCTTCGGGTGTGCACAGCAATCCCAGCGACACCTCGGGGTTGATGACCTTTCTCGGATGGGGGTCGAAGGTGATGAGTACGCTTTCCCCGTTGATGGCTTTGGCCGCCCTGGAAAGCTCCTTCAATATCTTTTTATGGCCGTGATGTACGCCGTCAAAGGAACCGATCGTGATGACGGCATTCCTGAATTCCGGCAGTACATCTGTAAAATGAAATACCATGGCTACGCTGTGTTGGCTGGTTATTGATTGCTTATCAAATCGTAGCAAAGATATTATTTATATGGTTAGGAAGAGGGTAATCTACTATCAATTGCCCGTTACTTTTTTTCTGACAATAGTCTTTCCATCTACGACTTGCAGGATATAATCCGTATTATAGCTGTCTAATATTGTGGCATAAACCCGTTGATTTTTTTCAACATCGTTCAGTAATATCTTATCTGTCAGCCTTCTGCCTGATTGAAAATCGAAGCAGGTATAATAGTGATTTCCCTTGCGGGTTTTAGTAATGAAATATACCCTGTTATTGCTGATATTGAACGCTGCAACGGATTCTTTGATCTGAGCGGGAGATTCCAGCGGATTATCATATCTGGCAATATTAAAATAACTGACCTTTTTGTTGTCTAAAGGATAAATGGCGCTGTCTATGGAAAGCATGTACTTTTTGGCTGCACCGCAATAATGCAATCGGATTTCTGAATGGTCAAGCTTTGCATATACGGAAGGTAATTCCCGCTCTATTAGAGCAAGATATTCACACTTTTTCGTATTGGGATTTAAATAGAATCTGGCTAAGTAGTAGTTTTTATTATTTCCAGCCTTGGATGTTACTGATATATAAGCCGTATCTCCAGCTACAAAGAATTCGCTGCTGTGGATAGTGAAATAGCTCTTTTCGGAATCATCTATTGTTTGGGTAGAAGTTCTGTTAAGCAAAAAAGTATTGAGATACTCGCCTTCTAATGTATATTGGAAAATAACCGGGTATTCATAATATACGCCCATATTATTGACACGGCTGGCCATAGGAATAGTAGCGTATAAATGTATAACTTCGTTCTCTATACAATAATTGTAGATTTTTGCGCCGATAGGCGCTGTCTTGAGCCATTCGCGCCGGATTAATTGCAAGGTTTCATCCTTTTTTACACTATCAAATAAAATGTCATAAGCTTTTAAGACAATGCTGTCCTGCACCTTATATGTTTTAACGTTCCTGTTGGCAATGTCTATTCTCCGCACGCCTATAATATCATTTAAGCTGTAGATATAATGCCCTTTCGCCATCAGCTTTCTGTCCAGATGAGATATGTAATCATATTTGTACACTGCCCTGTATATGCCTGAATCAAGGCAGTTAAAAAAATGTACAATACCTTTGGTAAAGTTTTGGGATATACTACCTGCTTTCAGAACTTCTTTGTCCTTTGTGATTGTAAACGATGATTGTTTACTATTAGCTGCAGATTTATCCGGGCTGTTATCAAACAATATTTTGAAGGCTTCTTTATCAATACCGTATAATGTTGAAAGCCTGTCCCTGTCTTTTTCACTTTCTTTGGGTAATATAAACACTACGTCATAAATGCCGGTATCAATGTCCCTGGCAGGATAAAGGTGCTGCTTTCCCAGGGTTGTGTCTGCCGGATGAATATAGAAAATATAAGTATACTTTTTAGCCGCACGGGCATCGTTGCAAAAAGCATAAAGAATAGCAAAAAGATAAAATACTCTGAATGTAGTCATACTATTTAATTCAAATAAAGAAGGGTTTAGTATGGTTGTATAACAGGCAGCTATATTTACTCATTATATACATTCCTTCTTATAATGGTATTCTTATTCATTACCTGTAAAATATAGTCAGGGTCATAAGGGTCTAAAATAATATTATAACATTTATTATCATTGTCTGTTGAAAATATTTTAAACCTGTCCTTTATTAATTTTCCTGTTTTTAAATTTTTTACAGAGTAATAATAATCCTTATAATCGGTTGATATAATGTATACCAGATTGTTTTGTACTGCGATATGGCTGATAACTTCTTTTATTTCAAAAACCGATTGTGGAGGAGAAGCATATTTTAACACATCAATAGTTGTTGATATATTGCTATTGCCGGTAGTGTACAGCATATTTTCCAGGGGCAGCATATAATATTTATAATTATTACTAAACACCGGGTTTATTATATTATACCCTATATAATCATAATTGGAAGGTAGCTGCCACTTTTCTATACCTGAATAATCACATCTTTTTGTTTTATTATCAAGATAAAACCTGGCAAAAAAATACCTGTCGTCCACTATTGGACCATTATTTTCTCTAATGATGGTAGTATACAAAGTATCCTGTCTTACATAAAATCCGAATGGAGCTATTAAAAATCTTTTATTTTCTTTGGGTGCTGCCGGTTTATAATCTACATAATATTTCTCAAATATATGTGTGCTTTTGTAGGCTCCGTTTAGTCCCAGTTTGTAAATGGCATAAAAGCTTAATAAGGTTGTATCTAAGCCATTAGGATGCTCTTCTGCATAAGGCAATGTTGCACATATATAAATATCCTTATCCTCGCTGACAAAATATTGCTCCATTGTGGGCTCTATTTTGATGTTACCTAATCTAAGCATATTAAAGATCTTGCTTTGCCGTTCTTTAGAAAATATTAAATCATAAGTTTTTAGTACCTGTTCCTTATCTATTTGATAGCTTATTTTATTTCCGGTTGTGAGATCCACCCTGTTGATGGAGCCTCCAAACATATTTTTAAAATATAAATAATTATCCTTAACGAAGTAGTGAGATGCGCTTTTGTAAAATAAGTCCCCACTATATAATAATGTGTCTGCGTTATCTGAACTATACGCATTAAAATAATTAACTAACTCGCTACCAAATTCGTTTTTAATAAGTCCTTTCTTTATGACAGTATTGTTTTTGATAACCAGGTAGGAAGACTGTCCATTAATGGTATGCATATTGTAAATAGAATCATTAAAAATTAGATTCGATTTTGTGGTGTCTATGCCCAGTGTAGAAATAATAAGCTGCTTATCCTCGGAAAACTCTTTGGAAAACACATAAAAAATATCATATTTATGGGGGTCAATAAATTTTACGTTCCCTAAAAAGGCTACACAGGCAGAACAATCATGAACGTTTACATTGAACAGATAAGCATTTTTAACTTTAGTTCTATGTTGCGCAAAAGCATTAATACAGGATAATGTTATAATGAATATACAAAATAATACTCTATACATATTAATGAATTTTATAAAGATGGGAAGAGCATTGTTAGCTGCTAACAATGCTTTCCCTCAAAAACTTATTTTATTGAATATGCTTCTTAATCGTCTGTAGGTTCGATAAGCTCATAAGGATTTCCTGCCTCATCCATGAATACATTGAATGATACCAGGTCCACCGGAACATCTCCTGACGGTGTTTTAAGAATAGCTTTATCTCCCGGTGCTGGTGTTGTCGCAGTGCCGCTACAATTAGAGCAATCAATACATATTTGAGCAGCAGGAGTACAAGAAAAGTAGATACCGCCGGGTGCTGCACCTGACCAGGTAAATTGACCGGGTCTGGTCCATCCTGCGTTTGCTGCATAAGCTGCCAGAATCATTGCAGATAAAATCATCAGTCTTTTCATAAAACAAAAAATTTTAAATGTTAATAATGATAGAAGCTTATTAAATGCGCATTATGGTTTCTGTTACTAAAATATATATAATTTTTTATTTAATAAATTTTTGCTGTGTTTTTTACAGACGTCCTATTTAATATTGATAACTACAGTCCTTAAAATCCTTAATTTTGCGGCTGTTTTAAGAAAAAAGATATGGGTCAGAATAAATTAGAAAGGTTTGAGGCTATCAGGTCCTTTCCGAATGTATTTCAGTTTCCGGAAGACCAGGCAGGCAACTGGAACCGGTTTTTTAAGAATGATCATCCTATAACGGTAGAGCTGGCCTGCGGTAAGGGTGATTATGCCGTAGCCATGGCGGAGATGTTCCCGGACAGGAACTTTGTAGGGGTGGATATCAAAGGTAACAGGATGTATGTGGGAGCTAAAAAAGCATTGAAAGAAGGGCTGGACAATGTCGCTTTCCTGCGTACCCAGATACTGGACCTGGAGAAATACTTTGCAGTCCACGAGATCAGCGAAATATGGATCACCTTCCCGGACCCTTTCTTAAGAGCTTCCAAAACACAGAAGCGCCTGACTTCCCAGCGCTTCCTGTCCATTTACCAGAGGCTGCTGCCTAAAGGCGCCAGGATCAACCTCAAGACCGATTCCACTGAATTGTATGAATTTACCCTGGAGGTCATTGAAGAGCAGGGATGCGCTATCATAGAAAATATCCCGGATGTGTATGCCAACGGTACACCGGAAGGCTTGCTGGCTATCCAGACGTTTTACGAAAAGATGCACCTGGAGGACAAGCGGATCATTAAGTTTGTCAGCTTTACCCTGCCGGATCATCCCATCACGCTTCCTGAAAAGAAAAAGAAGCCCGAAGCGGAATAATAATTTCCTGCCCGGCTTGATACGCCCGCATTTATTAACGTATATCCTCTTATAGCTTATGAGCCGTTCCTCCATTCAGTTTCCTGATGCCGCTCCTTTATTTACAACGAGCATCCCGGTACAGATCACCGATCTGAATTATGGCAATCATTTGGGAAATGACCGTATGCTTGCCCTGCTCCACGAAGCAAGGGTAAGAATGCTGCAAACCCATGGTATGTCCGAAATGGAAGCCGGTGGTGTATCCCTGATCATGGGCGAGAGCCTGGTGATATATAAGGGAGAGGCGTTTTACGGGGATGTGCTGGATATTTCCATATGGGCAGATGATATCAGCGCCGCTGCTTTCGACCTGCTGTACAGGGTGACCACCATAAGGGCGGGAGAAGAGGTACTGATAGCCCAGGCTAAAACCGTGATGATATGCTTTGATTATACGGCTCGTAAGACCCGGCGTGTGACAGCGCGCTTGCTGGAATTGTTCGGTCAGGGAGGTCAGTAATTATGGCGGTCATACTGGTATACATTTCCTTTAACGGCGCCTTGCCGGAGGTAGGTGATGGTCAAAAGGACGTCCATAGTTCTGTGTGATAGATGGTAAGCATTTATTACGGGAACATTACCCCCCGGTCCGTAAACAGCTACAGGGTACAACTGTGATGGACTGTATTGCAATTGCCAATTGGCTTCCAGTCCCAAATAAAGCTGCGGCAATCTTTTAAAAGGATTGTTTCTGATATTTATTCCCAGAGCCCAATAGCGATACGTATATCCGGAAAGCGCGATGTTTCTAAAGTCTGGGTCATACCCTCCTGTAGGAGAATCCTGCGACCCGCCTCTTGATCCGCTTCCGAACTGTATATCTGAATCAAGGTAGGAGATATATCCGCCGGTGACCCCGGCAGAGATAAGGAAATTACCTGGCAGTATCCCGCCATTTATAGTAGTACCCAGACGCACCGGCACATAAAAGTTATTGTAGGAAGTAACATATTTTAATTGAACATATTGCCGCCTGTTTATTGAATTAGTAAATATTTGATTCTTCAGGACCACCCGGCTCACTTTGTACCCGGCAGCGGCTTCTATAAACCAGTGGTCATTCAGGTAAAAAAGATTACCAGCCTGTACGCCTGCTGCCCGCATAAAAGAGGCTGTGGTGAGTCCTTCCGGTTTCGGACGGGTTTTCTTTCCTGTAATGATATTGCTGCCGGTATGAATTTGTCCGTAGGGATTCCACATCTGCGCATAGCCTGTTAGGGTATGGGTAAGAAATATTATTAGCAAAGAAAAAAGTATTTTCATTTAAAGTGCCACCCGGCCGGATTGTTCTGTATATAACAACTTTACCGGCTGATTTATTGTTCTTTATGCTTGCGTTCCAATAACTTTTGTTACAGGTCAGGAATATCTGAACGGAAAGCCGGTGCCGTATAAGGTAGCACAGGCAATGCTGCAATATCCAGCTTGTCCTGGCTGGAACATTGAAACCATTTTTTTGCCTGTAATGTGCGGGCTATCAGCTCCTGCTCGGTCTGGCCGGGTGTAGGAATGAACAGGGCAGGCCGCTGCATACAGATAACATCCATAACGGTACTGTAGCCGCTCCGGCTTATGACCGAATCTGCATGCTGAAGGTAGGTGTACATCTCCTGGCTGCCAGCCAGCGGAATATACCGGACATTGTCGGGAACATGGCCTGGCTGATGAAGCGTGCCGCCTGTCATAATGAACTGCTGACCGGGCAAGGCTTTCATCTGCTTTAAGAATAATGCTTCCAGCTGGGTCCGCATAGGTTCCGGGCCGGACAGCACAGCCAGTACATAGGGGTGCCCCTGTAAGGGATGCGGGGAAATATATGCTTTAAGCTGGAACTGTGACAGCCACCCGATATACCGGGCAGGGATCTTTAAACTGATCGGGTCACTGAGTATGCCCGCCAGCCGTATATGGGCATCATCTACGACCCAGCAGGCGTCAAACCGGTTGATGAGCTGTTGCGTCCTGTGCCTGATGATACTGTTGCCCAGCCGGCTTCCCGTCTGTATATGCAGCTGGTGCGTCAGCAGGATGCTTTGGGCAGCCGGGTGATACAGGCCGTAACGGTTATCTGAAAGAATAACATCAAATGCATGGTGCTGCATCTGTTGCCGCAGCCATTGCTGCTCCCTGGTAATGGTCTGCTGCAGGCGGGGAAGCTGCATCGCCATTTTCAGCATAAAGTGGCGGCCTTCCTGCGGATAGCTTATGCGGTATCCGTCCAGGTCGAGCGTGGTAACAAAGGGGCAGGAGGCGGTGAATAGCTGCTGCTGCAGCGCATTACCGGCAAAAAAGATATGGTGTCCCTGGCTGTGGTAATGCTGTGCAAGCGGGATGCATCGGCTGGTATGTCCCAGCCCCCAGTCCATTGGCGCTATCAGTATCTTTTTGGCCATACGTTACAGCTTTTCGAATACGGCAGTGAATAAGGTATCGGCTTTATGCGCCACCCCGTCTATGATCTCCTGGTGCAGCAACCTGAGCTCCGGGTGCGCTGACAGTTGTTCCGTCACACCTTCGTTTTCGTGGTGCATTACCGAGCAGGTGATATAGACCAGCAGTCCACCTTTCCTGATAAAAGGTATCGTATTGACCGCTATGGGATATTGCAGGTGTGCGAACCGGTCGAAATATTCGGCATTGAAAAAATACAGCTGCTCCGGTGTGCGGCTCCAGGTTCCGGAGCCGGAACAGGGCACATCGCACAGCACCACATCATATTGCTTTTGGCCTAACTGCTTCCTGATGGCGGCAGGGTCAGTGGCATCTATCTCTTTGGTGTGAATGTCCTTAAACCCGTAATTGGCGCAGCGTCCCCGGAGGTTGAACAGGATGCTTTTCCTGATATCCGAAGCGGTGATATGATACTGCGGGTCCAGATGCTTCAGCTGCAGGGTCTTGCCCCCGGCGCCGCTGCATACGTCCCAGAAATAGGCCGGGCTGCGGTCCTTCCAGAAGCCGGACGCTGTCAGTAGGGCAAGCTGTGACGACCGGTCCTGTATCACATAATCTTCGGGGAACAGTATCTTATCTATGGGTGCGCTGTTGGGCACGCGTATGCAGGTATATGCCGCCTGGTAACGGGCGGGGAAATCTTCTTTTTCATAGGGAATCTGATTCTGGTCCAGCAGTTCCAGCACCAGGCCTTCATTCTGTACGATCCTGATAAAGACATCCGGCTGTGTCCAGTGGGATCTCAGCCAGGCAGCTTCATCAACGGAGACGCTGAGCGGCACGCCTATCTCCGGCGCGTAGGCATCGGCGGGAACAGGCACATCGAGGTCGATCCCCAGCTTATGCGCCAGGAAAGCATTGCTGCTCCGGCACAGGTAATATCCCTGCCTGATGATCTCCAGCACTTCCGTTTCCGGATCCAGGAACAAGGCGCTCCTGTAATAGATATAGACGCCTTCCGCAATGGCCTTCCTGTCCCTCGATCCAATCTTCGGGTATTGCTTAAAATAGCCCTTAAGGTAGATGGCCAGCGGAACACTGCCGTCATATGTGCTGATGATACCGGTAATATGTTGTGTCAGGAAATTCATACCCTGCAAAATTACGGTTCCTTTCGGGCATTAGCTATAAAAATAAAAAGGACCGGGTCATTAAAAAAGCCGCTGTACCCAACAGGCACAGCGGCTTTTAACCATTATATATGACAGGCAGGTCAGGGATTCTGACGGACCTTCAGGTCTATTCTTGTGCCCTGCTCTACGGCCACGGGCTCCTGGTTCTCATCAAAGCCTTCCGGCAGCTGGTAGATAATGACCGCGTTGGAAGAGTCCGTGATCGTTCCTTCCCATACGACATCGAACTTCAGGTTGCTGGCGCTCAGGATGGACACGGCTACATCATAGGTAAGGTTCATCACATCCGGCACTACGATCCGGGTGCTTTTGAAGCCGCCGCCCACTTCCAGGTCTATCTTGCTGCCCTGTGGTATGGGAGTGCCGGGGGAAACGTGTGCCCCGTTAAAGCTCTGGGATACTACGGCGCCCAGCGCCATATCCGGCTTAACAACGGTATCTCCCAGCAGCAGCTTATTGCTTTTCAGCACGATCAGGGCGCTTCTCAGCGACAGGTTGATCAGGTTGGGCATGGAAGAGCTGGGCGGTGTGGTCTTATTGATGGTCAGGAAAATGTGCCTGCCGGGCTTTACCGTGCTGCCGGGTACCGGCTGCTGGTCCAGGATGGATAAAGGCGGTAATTCTGGTTCGTAGGTGCTGTCTATGACAATGCCGAAGCCTTCCTGCTCCAGCGACTGGAATACTTCGCTCAGTTGCTTGCCTTTCAGGTCCGGCACCTGCAATTCCTCTCCGTGACCTGTAATGAATGCCAGGGATGCAAAAAACACGAAATAGAGGACGATACAGACCCCTATAATGCTCAGCAAAGCCCCCATGAATGTTTTATAGAACGGTAATTTCTTGGGGGTCTCCTTATTTTCTATTGAACGCTTCATCAACGATTATTTGGTAAAACTCTTTTAATGTCATGCCTGCGGCCCTTACCTGCTGGGGAATAAGGCTGTTGTCGCTCTGTCCCGGCGTGGTATTCACCTCCAGGAAATACAGCTCGCCGTCATGCCTGTTCAGGATATAATCCAGCCTTACTATGCCAAAGCAGTTCAGCGCCTGGTAAATGGCAGCTGTTTTGTGCCGCATTTTGGTTAAAACATCCTTATCAAGGACAGCGGGTGTGATCTCATCCGTAACACCGGTGGTGTACTTAGCCTCGTAATCAAAAAACTCCTTTTTGGAGATGATCTCCGTTGGCGGGAGCACGGTCACCTTCCCGTTATGGCTATATACGCCGATGGAAAACTCCCTGCCCTCTATATATTCTTCTATGATCACCTGCTTATCTTCTGCGAAGGCTTTTTCAATAGCCGGAACCAGCTCTTCCAGGCGGGTAACTTTGCTGACGCCGAGTGAAGAGCCGCTTTCATTGGGCTTGACGAATACCGGGAGCTTGACCTGCTCCAGTATCACGCCCAGGGTATAGGGTATATTATGATAAATGACCACGGACCTCGCAATATTGACGATATTATGCGTTTTCAGCACTTTATTGCAAAACCCTTTATTGAAGGTCAGGCTGGAAACAATATTGTTACATCCTGTATAGGGAATGCCCAGCATATCGAAGTAGCCCTGCAGCTTCCCGTCCTCGCCGGGTGTGCCGTGAATGCCTATGAATACCAGGTCAAAATGTATCTTACTGTCTTTCAGGGTGAGCGAAAAATCATTCTTATCCACATCGATCCTGTCTCCTTCCTTTGTTTCATACCACCATGCCTCCTTGGTAATGAGAATTTTATAGATGTTGTATTTCTCACTGTCCAGGTTGCTTTCAATGGTTTTGCAGGACTTTATCGATACTTCGTATTCGCCTGAAAAACCGCCTGCCACCAATGCAATATTTTGTTTCATAAACCGCCGGTAATGCTGTTGTGAATTTTTTTAACAGCCAAAGTTAAGTTTAAAACCAAACTATTAGAAAATAACTAATTTATTTTTTAAAGCATAAAGTTAAAAATTTATCAAGAATTTATCCGTTCCGGGTACCGGGGGCTTTACCCCGGTAATAAAACGGGCTGTATCCGGCAAATGAATGCGAATGGCAAAATACCTTAAGGGCTGACCGCATATCGGCTTATTCCATAAAAAGATTATGCCCTAACTTTGCAGCAGTATGAATCTACAGAGCATCACGGGGATATATGCAAATGATATTCACGTAAAGGAAATAGCGGCAGGTATCTCTCTACGGGAACCTAAGCTCAGGGTGAACATTAAGAATATGATAGGGAGCAATTTTACATTTCTCTCCCACGCCGTATGGAAAACAGCGCAGTCCAACCACGTATTTGTTTTGCCGGATAAGGAGCAGGCGGCCTATTTTCAGAATGACTTCGAGCATATTTCCGATGCCCTGGATATCTTCTACTTCCCGGACTCTTTCAAAAAGGAAGGCAACTTCCACCTGCTCAACAGCAGTAATATCATGCTGCGGACGGAAGCGCTTTCCAAGATACAGGACAATACCCACAGGAAAGTGCTGGTGACCAGCCCGGAAGGACTGTTTGAAAAAGTAGTGCATCATAAGGCGCTTACCGGGAATATGATCCATATCAAATCGGGCGATAACCTGGATACGGATACCCTGTTATCCCGGCTGGTGGACCTGGGATTCAGGCACGAAAGCTTTGTCTATGAGCCGGGCCAGTTCGCGCTGCGTGGCGGCATACTCGATATTTATTCCTATGGCAATGAGCACCCTTACCGTATTGAGCTGTTCGGGAAGGAAGTGGACAGCATCCGCCTCTTTGACCCGGAAACCCAGCTATCTGTCAAAAAGCTGGTACAGGTGTCCATCATTCCCAATATAGAGACCCAGTTCAGCAGCAGGGACCGGATCTCCATCCTGGATTACCTGCCGGATAATACCGTATTCTGGTTCAGGGACTATGAATATGCTATGGAAAAGCTGCGCGTGCTTTCGGAAAAGCTTAAGGACCAGCTGGTCAGGGAGCGTTCGGAATTTGAAGCCTCGGAGGAGCAGTGGGTCAAAGAAATGCAGGTGGAGGACTTTGAAGATACGGACAGCTTTATAGAAAAGCTGAAAAGCAGGCACATCATCAACTGGAGCGGCAAGGATATGACGCTGGACGATTATCCTGCCGCGACCATAGAATGGCAGTCCGAAGAGCAGCCGGTGTTCAACAGGAACTTCCAGCTCCTGATAGCCGACCTGCAGCAGCGCACCAGGAACAATTATACCTGCTACATCTTTGCGGAGAATGCCCGCCAGCTGGAACGGCTGCGGAGCATCTTTGAGGACGCCCAGGCCCTGGTGGACTTTGTGCCGGTTCCCATATCGGTGACCAAGGGCTTTATAGATCATAAATACAAGCTCGTCTGCTATACGGACCACCAGATATTCCAGCGCTTTCATAAATACAAGGTCAAGCAATCCTATACCAAGGGAAAGGCCATTACGCTGAAGGCACTGAGAGAGCTGCAGCCGGGCGATTATGTCACGCACATAGACCACGGGGTCGGCCAGTTCAGCGGGCTGCAGAAGATAGAAGTGAACGGCAATATGCAGGAGGCCGTCCGTATCATTTACCGGGATAACGATGTGCTGTATGTCAACATCAACTCCCTGCACAAGATCAGCAAATATACGGGCAAGGAAGGTGTGACGCCCAGGATCAATAAGCTGGGCAGCGACGCCTGGGAAAAGCTGAAGAACAAGACCAAGAAGCAGGTAAAGGATATCGCTACGGACCTTATCAGGCTGTATGCCAAGCGTAAGGCCAGCCATGGCTTCGCCCATGCGCCGGATACCTACCTGCAGGTAGAGCTGGAATCCTCTTTTCTGTATGAAGATACGCCGGACCAGAGCAAGGCGGTGGCGGATGTCAAGCGGGATATGGAAAGCCCGGCGCCTATGGACAGGCTGGTTTGCGGGGATGTAGGCTTCGGTAAGACCGAGGTGGCGGTACGTGCGGCCTTTAAGACGGTGAATGACAGCAAGCAGGCAGCCATCCTGGTACCGACCACTATCCTGGCCTACCAGCATTATAAAACGTTCAGCGACCGCTTAAAGGATTTCCCCGTCAATATCGACTACCTGAACCGGTTCAAATCCGCTAAGGAAAAGAAGGAAACGCTTAAAAAGCTCGAAGAGGGAAAAATAGATATCATCGTGGGTACGCATGCGCTGCTTGCCAAAGATGTAAAATTCAGGGACCTGGGACTGCTGATCATAGACGAGGAACAGAAATTCGGGGTGGCGGCCAAGGAAAAATTAAGGGAGCGCAAGAGTAATGTGGACACCCTGACGCTGACGGCCACACCGATACCGAGGACCCTGCAATTCTCGCTGATGTCGGCAAGGGACCTGAGCATCATCAATACGCCCCCGCCCAACCGGCAGCCTATCCATACCGAGCTGATGGGCTTTAACGAACTGGCCATCCGTGATGCCATTTATTACGAGGTGGAACGGGGAGGGCAGGTGTACTTTGTGCATAACAGGGTCCAGAGCCTGGACAGTATGGCCCGGAAGCTGAAAGACCTGTGCCCTGATGTGGAATTTGCGGTGGCGCACGGGCAGATGGAGGGCGCTAAGCTGGAAAAGGTACTGCTGGATTTTATCAATCATAAATTTGACGTCCTGGTCTGTACCAATATCGTGGAAAGCGGTGTGGACATTTCCAACGCGAATACGATTTTTGTCAACAACGCGCACCAGTTCGGGCTCAGCGACCTGCACCAGCTGAGGGGTCGTGTGGGCCGGAGCAATAAGAAAGCTTTCTGCTACCTAATGGCCCCTTCGCTGCTTACCCTGCCGGAAACCAGCCGGAAGCGGCTGCAGGCCCTGGAGCAGTTCAATGAACTGGGCAGCGGCTTCCAGATCGCTATGAGAGACCTGGATATACGCGGAGCAGGCAATATACTGGGCGGTGAGCAGAGCGGCTTCATTACGGAGATCGGGTTCGATATGTACCAGAAAATACTGGCGGAAGCCATCAGGGAGCTCAAATCCACCGACTTTAAGGAAGTATTCGCGGAAGAGCAGGAGCGGGTAAAGGACTTTGTCAGCGATTGTACCATAGATACGGACCTGGAGATCATGATACCGGACAGCTATGTGGATCATATCACGGAGCGGCTGTCGCTGTACACACAGCTCGATAATATAGAGGATGATGCGGCGCTGGAAGCGTTCAGGCAGCAACTGGAAGACCGGTTCGGCCCGGTCCCGGTACAGGTGGAAGACCTGTTCACTACTATCAGGTGCCGGCGTATCGCCAAGCTGCTGGGCTTTGAAAAGCTGTTCCTGAAAAACAATACGCTCAGGCTGTACTTTGTCAGCGACCCGGAATCCTCTTACTTTGAAAGCGCTACCTTTAATAATATTATGAATTTCCTGCAGACCGGCACCAATAAGGCCAGGCTGAAGCAGGTAGGCAAAAATTTTATGCTGATCGTTTCCGATATGAAGAGCATGCAGGAGATCTATGATTTCCTGGACCATATGCAGCATTATCAGTAATGCGCGGCGTTATATAAATCCGTACAGATATGGAGCATTATACACAGGAAAAAGAGCTGGATAATATAGACTATACGGCGGTACCCTGGACTAAGGGCGTTTACGAGACCTGCACGTTTAATAACTGCAATTTCACCGAAGCGGATATGAGCCGCTGCAGGTTTATAGATTGTACCTTCAACGGCTGTAACCTGAGCCTGGCGGTTATCAGGGATACCGCTTTCCTCGGTGTCAGGTTCAAAGACTGCAAAATGCTGGGCATCAAATTCGATACCTGCAATCCCTTTGGTCTGGAGGTGGACTTTGAAGGCTGCCAGTTGAAGCATGCTTCTTTTTATAAGACAAGATTAAGAAAGACACGGTTTAAAAATGTGCAGCTGGAAGAGGCTGATTTTACGGAGAGTGACCTGACGCAGGCCGTTTTTGAGCACTGTGAGCTGCACCAGGCCGTTTTTTACCAGGCCATACTGGAGCAGGCCGACCTGCGGACCGCACAGAACTATACTATTGACCCCGAAAGCAACCGGGTTAAGAAAGCGCTGTTCTCCCTTTCCGGCCTGCCCGGTCTGCTGGCTAAATACCAGATAAAGATACAGCCCTGAATAGCCTATATATAACATAAAAAGGAAGCTGCTTTTTTAAAAAGTAAACAACCCTGTCATATTGAGCTCAGTCGAAATATTGACAGGGTTGTTTATTGATATCTATCACATTTCGACAGGTTCAATGTGACAGTACAAGAGTTTTTTAACAGCCGCTCCTTCAGTCCGGGCGGGGTTGCTTATTTAATATTGATCTTCTTAGCGATCGCTTTAGGCAGACCGGCCTTATTCAGCAGGATAGCGGTCGATTTGAACTGTACATATGCTTTGGTCACATACAGGTAGCCCTTATAATCGTTGCTGTCTCCCCAGGAATTCTTAACGATATAGTACTCCTTGCCATTCTGGTCTTTGGCAATGCCGACAATGTGCATGCCGTGATCGTCCGTGGTGCTGTAACTGTTGAACGCATCCTGCCGCATCTGCTCTGTAAGCTGTCTTTCGGGCTGCGGACCGCTGAACATATTCTCCTTTTCTTCCTTGTTCATGTCTTCAAAATCTTTCTCCGGCACATAGGCTACGCCGTTCTTCCAGCTGAAATACTTCTCGCTCACATCCGTAGCCCAGTTGACCGTATAGCCGTTCTGCAGCGCATGGTCAATGATGTCTGTCAGCTCGGTCATCCTTACATTATATACCTGTCCCAGCGACCAGTTGTCCGGGATGGGCAGGATGAATTTCTGGTACAGCGGGTATTCGATAAAGGAAGACAATTCCACATAATCATTGGGATTGAGGCCTACTACTTTGGATGCAAAGGTCTGGGGCGTATACTCCTTTCCTTCCCATTTGAATTTTTCGGGTGGTGTGCCCAGGTAAGCGTCGATAATGCCTTTATAGGCGGTAAACCAGTTGGGGGTGAGCTTGCCTTTCTTAGGCTTGATGATCGTTTCCAGGAACGCTTCCCTTACGGAACCCATTTCACTGAAGTCGTTCAGCTTGGTGCCATAATTCAGGCCGGTATATACTTCTTCCGGCATAGCGCCGTAAAGGCGGTACATATCTATGGCGTCATGAAGCGAGCCGCCGTCGCCCAGCGCAGTGGCGCCATGCATTTTCACATACTGCCTGCCCTTTTCCAGGTAGACATTTCTTGCGGAATACATATAGGAAAGGTTTACAGGCGCTTTCCCGGCTTTGATCATCTCGGATTCAAGGAAAGAGTTAGTGCTGTAGCTCCAGCAGGTGCCGGAAGAGCCCTGGTTCTTGACCGGCATCTTTTCGATATTGATCACCTCCGTAAACTGGAATTTGACTTTACTGTCCTCGCTTTTGTTGTCCTTCAGCGCGTTTACAAGGTTGTCCTGGGCAAATGCTCCCTGCATACCGCTGCACACCAGGATGGCGGCAGCAAAAAAATTACGTATATTCATTGTAATATAATAATTAAATAACAGTGACGAAGTTAATAAAAAGAGCATAAGAAGCGCATATTTGCCTGTTTTTTGCCGTGTAAATCACTTCTACCGGGGGATGCCATCCGTCCGGCACGGCTGTTGCAGCCCAAAATAGGGCTTTCATACCATGCCTGGAGCCTTTGTCCGGCCCTGTTATTCTCCTGGGAAGGCGGCAGCGGCCCCTGTGTAATATTATTATTTCTGTTATAAAAAGATTAACTTTGCCGTCCATTTATACTTGAAGCCGTCTATGCGAAACAGCTTATTTATTTTAGGTATGCTCTATGCCGTAATAATGGTATCGTCCTGTACGGATGATGCAGGAAAACAGGTGGAGCAGGACCATAAAGCCTATCACAATCCTGCTGTGGAAAGCTATACCGCAGCCATACAGGAAGATTCCGCCAATGCCTCCCTGTATTATAAAAGGAGCCTGGCGCTCTATAATATCAATATGGAAGAGCTGGCTTTGAAGGACCTGGAGAAAGCGGTTGCGCTGGAGCCCCAGAACGATGTTTTTTGGGCGGCCAAGGGCGAGCTGCTGGATATCCTCGAAAAGCACGACCAGGCAGTGCTGGCCTTCAAAAAAGCCTCCGAGATAAAGCCCAAGGAACTGAAGTACAGCCTTTCCATCGCCAATTCCCTGCTGCTGGGTAATAAGGTGGAGCAATCCAGGAATATCGTGGATAAAATACTGCAGGCGGCTCCCAATTACCCCGATGCTTATTATTTACAGGCGAAGATAGAGGCAGCAGGCAGGGATACGCTGAAAGCGGAGACCCTGCTGAAAAAAGCGTTGCAGATGGATCCTTATTACTATGAGGCCGCCCTGCTACTGGGGGAATATTACGCGGAACAAAAGAACAAAATGGCTGTGCGCCAGTATGAATATACCTACCAGTTGGAACCTTCCGATGTATATCCGCTCTTCCAGATCGGGTATTTTTATGAAACGGTCAATGATACGCCCAGGGCCAAGGAAGCCTATATGAAATGTATCCTGGCCAACAGGGATTATACGGATGCCTATATACAGATGGGCAAGATCCTCCTGCAGCAGGATTCGGCAGAAAAAGCAAAGAGGAACCTGCTCATAGCGGTGGCTACGGAACCGGCCAGCAGCAGCGCCCATTACTGGCTGGGAATGGCTTACGAGCAACTGCGCAATACGGACAGCGCCCGGTTTGAATACGCGAATGCGCTGGGCCTGAACCCGGGGAATACCAGGGCCAAAGAAGCCGCCCAGAGACTAAAAAAATAAAAAAGACAGATCTGCTTTTATCCTTGGAAAATTATTATTAAATTAAATTTCAGATTATCTAACTTCGCATTTAAATATTAATTCAGAAATCAACTCATCGTTTTGTAGTATGGATATTTTTACAAAATTATTAAGAGATAGAGGACCTATTGGTCAGTATCAAGAATTGGCTCACGAATATTTTGCGTTTCCGAAACTGGAAGGACCCATCAGCAACAGAATGAACTTTAGGGGAAAAGAAAAAATAGTGTGGAGTTTAAATAACTACCTGGGGCTGGCTAATCACCCCGAGATCAGGGAAGCAGATACCAAAGCGACGGAAGAGTTTGGCCTGGCCTACCCTATGGGTGCAAGGATGATGAGCGGTAATTCTGATTATCATGACCAGCTGGAAAAGGAATTCGCGGCGTTCGTAGGAAAAGAAGATGCCATACTGCTGAACTTTGGATACCAGGGAATGCTGTCTGCGCTGGATGCTATCCTGGGCAGGCACGATGTGGTGGTGTATGACGCGGAATGTCACGCCTGTATCATTGACGGGCTGAGGATGCATCCCGGTAAAAGATTCAAATTCAATCATAATGACGTGGCTGATTGCGAAAAGCAGTTACAGCGCGCTCAAAAATTAATAGAAGGTACGCCCGGCGGTATCCTGGTGGTAACGGAAGGGGTATTCGGTATGAACGGTAACCAGGGACGTGTAAAGGAGATCGCTGCCCTTAAGGACAGGTATGAGTTCCGCTTATTTGTGGATGATGCTCATGGTTTCGGTACAATGGGTAAAAAAGGTGCCGGGATAGGAGAAGAGCAGGACTGTATCGAGGATATCGACCTTTATTTTTCCACCTTTGCCAAATCCCTGGCCGGTATCGGCGGCTTTATCTGCGGCAACCGGGATATCGTCTATTTCCTGCGCTATAATATGCGTTCCCAGATCTTTGCCAAATCGCTCCTGATGCCAATGGTCGTAGGCGGCCTTAAGAGAATGGAGCTGATCAGGACCAGGCCGGAGCTGAAAGAGAAATTATGGTATAATGTCAATAAGCTGCAGGCCGGACTGAAAGAGCGTGGCTTCAATATCGGTACGACCAATTCCCCGGTAACGCCTGTGTATATGGAAAGCGGCGTTACGGACGCTACTAACCTGGTTGTGGACCTGCGTGAGAATTACAATATCTTCTGCTCGATGGTGATGTATCCGGTGATCCCGAAAGGGCAGCTGATCCTGCGCCTTATACCTACAGCGGTGCATACGGACGAAGATATACAGCAGACGCTGGATGCCTTTACCGCTGTAAGGGAAAAGCTGGAAAAAGGCTTATATCCTAAGGATATCCCGCACGTAAGCGTATTTAAAATGTCTAAATACCTGTAATACAAATAGCAGTAGCTATATACTGAAAAAGGCAGCTTCCGTCAATGACGGAAGCTGCCTTTTTACAAGCCGGGTTATTTTACCTGCTTTTTGAATATATACCTGGTAATGAAAATACCTTTACCGTCTCCGTCTCCCGCGTCACTTTCCACACCACTGGCAATAAAAGCCAGCTCCCAGCCGTCATTGCCCAGCTCATTGATCTTAGCCGTAATAATAGCGTCATTGGAAGCGATGTTCTGGAAATTGATACCTACACCGCTGTAAAAATTGAGCAGTTTGGTTTCTGTGATCTCTTCCACCCTGGCGTCCTTCCTTTTGACATTGCCCTGCTGGGACTTGCCGTCTTCCCGGTCCCTGCTGAGCTTGGAAATATCCACCTCCTGCTTGTTTTCCACGAGCATGGAACGCCCTATGCCCATAGGAACGATGGATTCTACAGAGGTAATAACCTTGTATTCGAATTTCTGAGCCAGGGCAGCCCCTGTTGCGGCTACTGCAAGCGCTGCAGTTAATAAAAGCTTTTTCATATACCTGTAAATGTTTTGTTATAGGACTGCCGGCTGCCGGAGGGGTTTAACGGAGCGGCATATTTTTTATCGCTGATGCATATTAGCAGCCTTCATAAATGATGCTGACCCTTACTTCCACCACTATGCTATTCCGCATTTTGAATATGATCTGGGTCTGGGCGTCTACGTCATTGAGCACAAAGTAGCTTTCCGTTTTGGACGCTTTACCCTCATCTGTCCAGCCGGAATATACCTCAAAGCTGGTGAAATTCCTGTAGGTGTCGATCAGCTGGTCCCTGGTGCTGCCGATGCCCATACCGGACCTGGTCCTGAATTTCGGGCTTTGGGTAGCCAGCGCGTATACTTTATACTTGGTGACATTATCGTTACCGGTATCGCCGTATTCATCTGACAGGCTGATTTCGACCAGCTCGTTATTGTATTTGACGATGGTAGTGCCGTTATAGTCATTCTTTTCCGTGGGCACGGCCAGCTTTTTGCCGGCAAGGGTTTCCGCTTCACCGGAGGTCATATGGATCTTAAACGGCCCGATCCGCATTGTGCTGATCTCCATATCTCCCTGCTGCGACCAGAGCGTGGTACCGAGCAGTATCATCAGGGTACTTAAAAATAATTGTTTCATATATTATCTGTTTTTGGTAATGTATTTCCTGAAATAGCCGCACTCCCTGATCACATCCTGGTAATAGCGGGTATGCTTGTATTGCTTTAATGCTTCAAAATGTGTGCCAGCTACAAAGTCTGGAATGCTTTTGTCATCCCTGTAATAGTAATCGAAGCCTGAGAAATACTCCTTGTCCTTCAGGAAGGTGCGTACATAATATTCATTACGTTCCACTTTGCTGAGCAGGTAATGTATCCGTGCTTTCTGCTCATCGGTCTCCGCCTGCTTCAGGGCCGTTTCATAATAATGCCTGGCGTGGCTCATGCTCATCCACAGGTCTTTATAGTGCTTGTCTATGTATGAATGTGAAGCTATGATGACCGGGTTGTTAATGGTGTAATTCCGTGTATTCCCGAAGTAGGACATGCTGTAAAAAGCATTACCCAGGAGCGTGGCGTTATTGTAAACGTCCTTACCCTGCTTTAGATAAGCCTGCATTTCCTGTATCTTCTCCAGGTAGGTCACGCTGTTATAGGCAGTATGCTGTGTTTCTTCGTAGTCGCAATCATTACAGTCCTTTATTTTCCCGTTGAAGGGATTGGCGTCCAGTATAGTGACGACATTGTTCCGTGCTGCCTGCTTCATCAGCGTCACGGCTTCAGGTATATTATTATTCCATGCCGCTACCAGTCCCTGCAGGTAGTAAATATCGCCTTTGGTATAGGTGTAATCTTTTATCAGCAGCTGCACCCAGTTGCTGTTGTTTTTCCGGTTCATCAGCCTGAGCATATTATCCTGCGCCTGCTTTTCAAAATAGTAGGATTGGGAAGGCGCTACCAGTTGCGCCATTTCCGGCTGCCCGGTTTTCAGGTAAAGCTTGTACAGGTAGGTACGCGCAAATTGCTTGGCATGATAATACCGGTTGGGTGAGCTTTCATTGTCCCATATGTTTTCTTTATCCACCTGTTCGTAGACCCACTTCAGGTCTTCATACAGGCCGCTTTCCACCTGGCTGCTGATGTCAGTGAGGCTCAACAGCTTATTGATGAACTGGAGTATCCTGTTCTGGTCTGCGAAGGCGGCCGATTTATCGGTATGCTCCAGGGACTGCTGGTATTGCCGGGCGGCCAGTTTGTAGTCGCCGTTCAGCATATTCATATACCCGGTGATATTATACCACAGGGCGGGTGTAGTGGTCTTTTCCTCCCTGGCGATCTTGTCTATGATCGCCCACTCATCCTTTGCTATGATCTCTTTCAGCTCCTGCCTGAACGAGGCTATATCGGTAGCATTCTTACTGTTGAAACGTTGCTCGAGGCCGACCAGGTAGGTAGCCGCCAGGAATTCAAGGTTCCTGTGGTCAGGCTGGAGGGCATAGATCTCCTTAATGGCGCGGAGCTCATCGCCATACAGTCCCAGCATCGTCCATAAAGCGATCTTTTCCGCGTTGTTTTTAGCCATTTTAAGGCTCCCGTAAAAATCCTTTTCCGCCTGCGGGTGGAAATTATATACCGCGAGGTGGCGCAATGCCGGTTCGTCCAGGTACACTTTACTGAACAGGTAATTGGATGTTTCGTAATCTTTCAGTTGGTAATAGGCCCCGGCCACATAGGACAGGGCACGGTAATAAAGGGTATTCACAGGCTGCGCGGCCGCTGTCTTGTCAAAGAAGTAAATAGCATTCTTTTTTTCATAGCTGTAGAAATGGGCTTTCATTACCTGGAACCACAGCCTGTTTTTTACAAAAGCGTCCCCTTTATATTTTTCATAAGCGCTCAGGGTCTGCTCTGTAATATCCTGGCCCACCTTTTCGTAATCCTTATTATCATCATAATACCAGCTATAGAGCTCGCGGGTGGAGAAGGCCTCGATCGGCTTGGCGACCCGCAGGAAATAAATAAAGTCCCTTACCTTCCCGTTCCTGAGCGAAATGCCGTTCTGCTGGTAGTTCTTATTACCCAGGTTGGCAAACAGGGCGCTTCGCAATGCCTGTGCGCTGTCATTATGCAGCAGCCTGTCCACGGTCTGCAACGGCAGCGCGCCTCCCAGGTATTCATACCAGTCATTTGTGTTCTGATCGGTAAACCGCCCGATATTATTGTTCAGGTCCGTGCCGTATATGAACTCGTTAGCGCCATAGAAAAAAGGGATGCTGCTGCTGTCCACATACTTCTCCGTTTTTACGGACGAATAGTAGTTGACGTAATCTTCCCAGTCCCCGCTGTCGGCGCAGGCTATGGCAATGCCTATGCTCGCGAGGACGCTGCTACTTAAAATGACGAGCCATTTTTTTGAAAATATCTTTTTCATACTGTTGATTGGTGAAGTTTAATTCGTCAAGGTCATACAGGATGACCTCTCCGGGCGCGGACCTGAGATGACTGCCCAGGTCAGCAAATATAGTTTCTAAATCCTTTTCAGATATATGCTCGTATTTGAGGAGGTCGCCTTTTTTGAAATAGGTGCCCCAGAAAATATGATTGGTGACCGCTTCATAAAAGGTATCGTCCTTTTTCCTGAACCCGGGACTGGCTTCCAGCTCTGTCCTGGACTTCTTGCTGTACAATTGCTGTATCTTCCCGTTCCTGCTGTGTATGAACCAGCTATAAACCGGTATGGCCACAGCGAGCGGCCTGGGATAGGAGCGCAAGCTTTTGTTATACTTATCCGCTATAGCCTTCTCATAGATAGAGTTGCCCGTAGCGCTCTCTATGTCACCCATATTATAATACATCAGCACCGGCGTGTCCACGGGTGGTATCCCGGTGACCTTAAAATGCTTGACCTGGTGCAGCCTTACCGTAGAGCCAGTCCTGACGCCGGACAACTGCGCCAGCTTGTCTGTGAAGTCAAAGAAACGCTGACCGCTGCTGACGGTCCAGTCGCAATCCAGTTGTACCTGCCGGATGCTGATATGGTGACGGTTGCTGATGCTGCTGACCAATTGCCAGGTGTTCCTGGCGAGGCTGTCCAGGGAGAGCGATCTGTCTTCCATCACCGCATTCCGGATAAATATAACAGGGACGATCTCCGTTCCGGCAGGCGCTGCCTGGCTGTCGAATGCGATGACTGCCTGGGGCACCGCCCGGGATGTGCCCTGCTCTTGTATGACATTGATGTCGAAATACCGGACATACAGGCGTTGTACTTTATAAATATCCAGGAGCTCCTGCTCGTAATCAGAGAGCCTGAATTGTGTCTTCCAGTAATAGAAGCTGATCTCCGGCTGAGCGGAAGGAGCGGCGGAATTGCAGCTCCAGCCCAGCAGGCAGGGCAGCCAGCACAGGATGATATATCTTATATTACCAGAGCTCACGCAGGAATTGTTCTTTGTTAAAATATTCCGCCTGGCGCTTCAGCTCGCCGTACAGCGGATGATAGGCCAGCGTGCTCCCGTATTGTCGGTAGTAGCTTATGCCTGCTTCCCTGCCTTCCGTGAACAGGATGGCCAGTCCCTTATGCAGCAGCAGCACACTGTCGCCGGTCTGCCCGAACTGCTCATCATACAGGCGTATGGCTTCCAGGTACTGCTCCCTGGCCCTGGCGGTATCTCCAAGCTCCCTGTCGTATATAAATCCTTCAAACATCACATTCTCAGGGATGGCTTTCCGCTCATTGAGCTTTTGCAATGTTTCCAGCGCCTTATCTGACATGTTCAGCCGGAGCAGCGTATTCATTTTATTGATATAGGGGGCCATATAGGTGCTGTCCATTGCTATGGCCTGGTCCAGGTAGAACAGGCCTTCATATACCGCGGATGAATCCCTGGCCTGTGTAATGATCCGCATCGCTTTATCATTCAGCGCTGCCGGGTCCGGCGTGTCCTTATCCGCGGCTTGCCGGCTATCCCGGCAGGAGGCGGTGAGCAGGACTGTACAGCAGAGGTATAGGAGGGTGGTGATCTTTTGCATTATAAACCTGTTAGTTTTAAAATCTGGTGGTGCACTTCGTCATTTTGTATGAAAGAAGGAAACCGGGGAAGGTCCTGTCCTATGACGGTAAGCTCCACATGGTCTCCCGAATGGTCCATATCGGCAAATTTACAGGAAGTATATTTTGCCAGCACTTCCCCGCTGTATTTATAGGGCAGCTTCCTGTAATTATAAACGCCTGTCTCCGAAAGATGTTCGTAATAGCCTAAAATATGCGAGGCCTCTTCGGTGGTGATCTCAAAGCCGAAGGCCTCCCGGAAACGGCTGATCACATCCGCGGGGCTGAACTGGCGGGTGATGCCGTTCAGCACCCAGTCGGTCGTATGCCTGAATTGCAGTATCTTCTCAAAATTACCATCGGCTTCCTTGCCGTAGAACAGCCCGGGATTGGCATTGCCATGGTCTGTGGTAATGATCACCAGGGTATCAGGATGGGATTTGACAAACTCTTTTACCACGCTGATGGCTGCATCAAAGGCCAGTTGGTCATAGAGCAGTGCGCCGATATCGTTGGCATGTGCCGCCCAGTCCACTTTACCGCCTTCTACCTGCAGCATAAACCCGTTGGGGTTTTTGCTGAGCGTTTCAAGAGCTGCGGCCGTCATTTCAGCGAGCGTGGGAATCCGCTCTTTCAGGAGGTCGTCGTGCTGGTGGTCAAGGCTGTAAGGCAGCGCGTCCTCATCAAAGGTGCCCAGCAATTTCCGGTTGCCCTGGCTGCTGAATTGCTGCAGCTGCTTCTTTGTTTTGGCAACAAAATAATGCATCTTTTCAAATGCCTTGTACATATCTTTCTTATCCTTCCGTTTCGAGGCGTCAAAGTATTTGCTGCCGCCTCCCAGCATTACATCCGGCTCCAGCTCCAGGTACAGCTCCGCGATAAGCGACTGGTCGTCACGGGACGGGGTGGCCACGCAAAAGCCCGCGGGTGTGGCATGCGTAATAGGTACCGTGGTGACACAGCCGATGGATTTACCCGCGTCTTTCATTTTTTTCAGAATAGGAGTATTAAAGGTCTTATCGCTTTCATTATAATTCAGCGAGCCGTTATTGACCTTCCTGCCTCCGCCCCAGGCGGAGCTGCCCGCCGAGCTGTCGGTCACCATAGAGCTGGCCGAGCTGGTATCCATCAGCGCCTTATGGGCGATACCTCTTTTATAGGCATCGATCCACGTGCAATCCCTGCGGTGCAGCTTCCTGTGCAGCAGGTTGGCCATGGTAAGCGTACCGCTGCTCATGCCGTCACTGACCATAAAAATGACATTCCTGTATTTGCCTTTGGGAGGTGTGCTTTTATCCTGTTCTTTATTCCAGGAGGTAAAAGGTGTCAGTAATGTGGCGCCCAATGTCAGGATAGAGCTGTTACGCAGGAAATTTCTTCTTTTCATAAAAAGATATGGCTTTGTGGTATAAAAATAGTGTACTATTTCCCACAGTACACTATAGCTGACCGATATTTAGCTGAAAATTAATACTTACAGGGTGCCTACCAGCTCCGATACTATTTTTGCCAGCTTGGGAGCAGCATTATTGGCCGCTTCCAGCACCTCTTCATGGGTAATGACATTCAGTTCCTCACGGATGCCAAGATCGGTAATGATGCTGGCGGCAAATACTTTCATACCGCCTCCGTGCATCGCTACGATCACTTCCGGCACGGTGCTCATGCCCACGGCATCGCCGCCTATCACGTGCAGCCAGTAGTATTCCGCCCTGGTTTCAAAGGTAGGTCCCTGCAGACCTATGTACACGCCTTCCTGCACATCAATGTGATGCTGCCGGGCAATTTCGTGAGCGCGTTGCAGCAGGGTATGATCATAAGGTTCGCTCATATCGGGAAAGCGGGTACCCAGGCGGCTGTCATTCCTGCCTCTTAAAGGATGTTCGGGGAACAGGTTGATATGATCCCTGATAAGCATGATATCGCCAACCCTGAAGTCCTTATTCATACCGCCCGCGGCATTGGAAACGATCAGTGTTTCCACGCCCAGGGCTTTCATGATCCTTACCGGGAATGTGACCTCCTGCATATTGTAGCCTTCATAATAATGGAACCGACCGTTCAGCAGCACGGTATCTTTGCCATTCAGTTGCCCGAAGATAAGATTGCCGGCATGACCTTCCACGGTACTGACCGGGAAGTTGGGTATGTCACTGTAAGGTATGGCTACAGGCTGCTCTATCATATCTGCGAGGCTGCCGAGGCCGCTGCCCAGTATGACGCCTACCGTAGGCCTGATGGTGATCCTGGATTGTATATAAGCTGTTGTTTCCTGAATTAAATCGTAAAGCATGTGAGTGTTGAGTTGTTACAATAAAAATTATAAGACCTGGTCGTCATGAGGAGGCGTAACGGCCGTGGCATTCCCTACGATGATGCTGTCCTGGGTTTTGGGTAGGTCGTAAGGATAACGGTTATACAGGGTCTCAATATGTGTTTTGTCCTTCAGTGTCATTTCGCCTATCTTTTTCATGCTCCTGGTGGCAATGCCGAGTATCTTATTCTTCTTTCTTACGGATGCTATCATGCGGGTGATGATGAAAAGAAGTAGCGCTATGATGCCAAAGAGCGCCTTGGTGCCCAGGTACAGCATCTCGAAGTCTTTTTCTCCGTATGTTTCAAGCGCGATGGTGTTATTGAAGCTGAGCTTATGCAGGAAGCTGAACGGGTAGACCCTGTCGGTAAAGACGATCGCCAGCAGCGATATGACCACTAATACCCATACCAGTATTTCCAGCAGGATCAGGAACCAGGATTCCAGCAGGCGCTGGATGGATCCGCTTTTCATGGAAGCTGCCATGGGCTCTATGAGCGCGAGCCTTTCCCGGGTGCATTTGTCGTGCGCATGAAAGTTATTGATAAGGTCTTTGTATAAATTAAAGTTAGTATCCATTTGCAGGTTTCGGTTAAAGTGTATAATCTGGTGTATTGATGTTGTAAATATAAAAAATATTGAACATATAAAATCCTGTATTCTTATCTGAACTTCAGTCTCTGCCCCATAACCGTATCTATAACGGTCCCGTTTTCATATACAATATGGCCGTTCACAATGGTTTTTTCCACCTGCGCGGAAAACGTATGCCCGGAAAAGGGAGACCATCCGCATTTATACAGGATATTATCTTTTGTAACAGTGTACCCGCTGTCTGGATTGACCAGCACGAGGTCGGCAAAATAGCCTTCCCTTATATAGCCTCTCTCTCTTACCTGGAAGCAGACGGCCGGTGCGTGGCACATCTTTTCCACTACTTTTTCAATGCTGATAGCGCCGGCCTTCACATAGTCCAGCATCAGCAGCAGGGAGTGCTGTACCAGCGGTAAGCCCGAGGGAGCGGCGCCGTAAGGAGCCTGCTTCTCTTCCCAGGTATGCGGGGCATGGTCGGTGGCTATAATGTCCAGGGTATCGTCGAGCAGGCCTTTCCACAGGGCCGCTTTGTTATCAGCCGATTTGATCGCGGGGTTGCACTGTATCTGGTTGCCCAGGCGTGCATAATCATCGGCTGTAAAGTGCAGGTGATGCACGCATACCTCATTGGTGATCCGCTTATCTTTCAGCGGTGTTGTGTTATCGAACAGGCCGAGCTCCTTAGCGGTGGTGATATGCAGTATATGCAGCCTGCTGTTGTGCTTTTTTGCAAGCTCCACGGCAAGGGAGGAAGACGCGTAGCAGGCTTCCGTATCCCTGATGAGCGGGTGAAAGGACACATCTGCTGCGCCTGCATACTTCGCCTTATTGGCTTTGATGATCTGCTCGTCTTCACAGTGTGTGGCGATCAGCAACCCGGTCTCGGAAAAAATAGTATGAAGCGTGTGCTGGTTATCTACCAGCATATCGCCGGTAGAGCTGCCCATGAATATCTTGATGCCGCATACCTCGTGTATCTTCTTATTGGTGGCCAGCACTTCTTCGATATTATTGTTGGCGACTCCCATAAAGAAAGAGTAGTTGGCAACGGATGTCTGCGAAGCGATCCCGTACTTCTCTTCCAGCCTTTCCTGGGTGGTGGCGGGAGGCTGGGTATTGGGCATTTCCATAAAGGAGGTGGTGCCTCCTGCTACGGCTGCCCTGCTTTCGGTAGCGATGCGGGCTTTATGTGTAAGGCCGGGTTCCCTGAAATGCACCTGGTCATCAATGACCCCGGGCAGCAGCCATAATCCTTCGGCATTGATCTCCTTCGCGGCGAAAGGAACGGAAATATCATCGGCTATCTTTTCTATCCGGTCATTCCTGATCCACACGTCACAGACACGTTGCTGTCCCTCGTTCACGAGCGTTGCATTTCTTATAATGATATGGTTCGACATAGGTAAAGGCAGGTATGGATTTATCTTTTGAATGATACAAAAGTAGCAAAAACAAACCTATCTTTTTCTTTTGAATTGCCGGGATTTTGATGTTGACGCAGCAGTGGTAAGCAGCAGCTTCTGTTGGTCTATCGTTGGTGAGCTGGTATAATCGCCCGGCTGTAATCCCCGGATGGTGTAATGACCGATGCTGTAGCGGACAAGCCTGAGCGTGGGAAAGCCTGCGGCCGCTGTCATTCTCCTGACCTGCCTGTTCTTGCCTTCCGTCAGGGTAAGGCTGATCCAGCTGGTAGGAATATTTTGGCGAAAGCGTATGGGCGGGTTTCTTTCCGGCAGCCCGGGCTCAGGTATCAGCATTGCTGCCGCAGGTAAGGTATGATGTTGTTGTCCATTGATGTTTATGATGACGCCGTCCCGGAGTTGCTGTAAGGCTTCAGGTGTGATGCTGCCTTCGACCTGTACGTAATAGGTGCGCTGGTGCATGAAAGAAGGATGCAGCAACCGGTGTGTGACGGATGTATCATTCGTCAGCAGGAGCAGGCCCTCGCTGTCATAATCCAGCCGGCCTACAGGATATACATCACCGGGAATGTCCTTTAAAAAATCTGCGAGCGTAGCTTTATCTCCTGCTGCGGAAAACTGGCTCATCACCTGGTAAGGTTTATAAAACCAGATATACGTATATGCCTTATGCTTCATAGTCGCTGAAAGTATTGCCAGGCAAGCGTTTTAAAAGATAAAGTCCCGACAGGACATCGAGACTTTTATTAATGGGTTAGTAAGGACGCATCTTTACAATACAATATTAGCAAGTATTTTTGTGTTGAGGAAATATTTTTTAATTAAAATTTCCACAAAGGCTGAAAAAGTGTGCATAATAAAAGCAGGTGCAGTGTATGAAAGTAAAGCGCCGCATCATCTGCGGATGAAATACGGCAGCGATAATTGAAATAATTTTATCACCTTTGCATGAGAGGATCAGTACCTAAATATATCATTCCGGAATGAAAAAAATAATCGTAATCTATAGCATCCTGGCAGGTGCTGCACTATTCACTTCCTGTGATAATCCTGCGGGCAACCATGATTTAAAACCTATTGTGTTGGGTGATTCTGCCTTTATTGTAACGGAAACGGATTCCCAGTATCTCGGCGATAATGTGGAAGACCTGGAGTATGGTAAAAGGGTCCAGGTCCGTACGGGTGCTGCAGGTGCCGATACGGCAACGGCATTGCCTCCCGCCTCCCGCCAGGCTGCCGATACCCCGGTGAAAAAGGATGTGCAGGCTGCAAGCCCTATTGCATCAGGCGGTCACAGCATTGCTATCGGGAACGGCTCTTCATTGGTGATAGATGGTGTAAAGCTTAAAGAGTTCAAAGCGCAGGATGGTACTGTTGCGAACGACCTGGATTATCTCATCACTTCGGGTAAGTACAACCAGGCGGTTATCAGGCTGGATAAGGGTAAGATCAGCAAGGTGTCTTACAGGTACCAGTCGGGTGTATTATATACCATCAACAATACAGCCCTGAAATTATCATCGGTCGGCAACTATACATCGGATTGGGAGCCGGTATCATTTAAGGGGAACGAGATAGGCGTTCCCAAAGTAGCGAACGTAAAGCCCGGCAGCGCTACCGCGGCACAGCTCAAAACTGCCGTTCAGAAAGAGCTGCAGTCAAGGAAATATAAATCTTCCGTTGTGCAGTCGGAAGTGAATAAGATAGGATCAAGATCCAAACCCACGCAGGCACCTTTCAGCACGGATATCACAGGCATTACGCTGAAGATAGCAGGAACGGATGCCAAAGGAAAATCGTTTGAGAAAAATATTAAACTGGAAATGTAATGACGCTGAACCTGGTCACTCTTATTATACTTATAACGGTGGTGCTGTCGTATATAGCTTTTTCCAACAGGGAGCTGCTGTACAAACTGCTGCTGTGGCCTTACCGTATGAAGCGGGAGCCGGCGGAATATTACAGGATGCTGACCTCCGGGTTTGTGCATGGTGATGTGCCGCACCTGGCGGTGAATATGATCACCTTTTATTTCTTTGGCAATGCCCTGCAGAGGATACTGACGAATACGCAGTTCCTCCTATTATACTGCATCGCCATTATCGTGGCCAATATTCCTTCCGCTATCCGACACAGGGACCGTTATGAGCGGATGGCGCTGGGCGCATCCGGTGGTGTGGCCGCCGTAGTGTTCGCGTTTATTTACCTGGCGCCCTGGGAACCCATCTACCTGTTTTTTATACTTAAGATACCGGCTATTTTATTTGCAGTAGCCTATGTGATCTATTCTTACGTTATGAAGGGCAAGGATACGAGGATCGGTCATGAGGCGCATTTGTGGGGAGCGCTTTTCGGGTTCTTCTTTATGGCAGTAGTGGTAGATCCTACGCACGGTAAGCTTTTCATTGAGCAGATAAAGGCCATTCCCTACTTCAAATAATAATTTAATCAAGATTTTAGCATATGCAGCAATCGTTTTCAACCCATAAGGCGCCGCAGCCGGTAGGCCTGTATCCTCATGCCAGGAGAGCCGGAGACCTGCTTTTCCTGTCGGGCATAGGTCCCCGTACCACGGAAAACACCATTCCCGGTCTTGAGCTGGATAAGAACGGCAATTTCCTGGCATTCGATTTTGAGGCCCAGTGCCGCAGCGTATTCGAAAATGTAAGGATCGTACTTGAAGAAAGCGGCAGCAGCTGGGATAAGCTGGTGGATGTAACGGTCTTCCTGGTGAATATGAAGCGTGATTTTCATACTTTCAACAAGCTGTATGCAGAATATTTTAAGGATAACCAGCCCTGCAGAACAACGGTAGAGATCAACAGCCTGCCTACACCGATCGCCATTGAGCTGAAATGCATTGCTACTATCTGATCCTCAGGCACGGCGTAAAAGGGGATAGTCCCGCAGTATAAAAAATGCGTACATCTCATTTTTGTCGTACCTTTGCGATTATACTTTCAATGCATGAAAAAAATTCGTAATTTTTGTATTATAGCCCATATCGACCATGGTAAAAGCACCCTGGCAGACAGGCTGCTGGAGCACACCAAGACCATATCTGAACGCGATATGCAGAATCAGGTACTGGATGATATGGACCTGGAGCGGGAGAAGGGCATTACCATCAAGAGCAAAGCCATTCAGATAACCTACAATTATAAGGGAGAAGATTATACCTATAACCTGATTGATACGCCGGGTCACGTGGATTTTTCCTACGAGGTGTCCCGCGCGCTTGCCGCCTGTGAAGGCGCCTTGCTGCTGGTGGACGCATCGCAGGGCATACAGGCGCAAACCATATCCAACCTGTATCTTGCCATTGATAACGACCTGGAGATCATCCCCGTTATTAACAAGGTAGATATGGACGGCGCTATGATCCCCGAGGTAACGGACCAAATCGTGGACCTGATAGGCTGTAAGCCTGAAGATATTATCCTGGCCAGCGGTAAAAGCGGCATTGGTATAGAAGATATACTGCAGGCTATCGCAGAGCGCGTACCGGCCCCGGCCGGCAGCCCGGACCTGCCTACGCAGGCCCTTATCTTTGATTCCGTTTTCAACCCGTTCAGGGGCATTATCGTTTACTTCCGCGTGCTGAACGGCAGCATCAGGAAAGGGGATAAGGTAAAATTTATCAATACCGGTAAGGAATACGAAGCTGATGAGGTGGGTAGCCTCGGGCTGGGCCTGATCCCCCGGAAAGAGATACTGACCGGTGACGTAGGTTATATCATCACCGGTATCAAAAATGCGCGGGAGGTAAAAGTGGGCGATACCATTACCCTAGTATCCAATCCCAGCACGGAAGCTATCAGGGGATTTGAGGATGTGAAGCCGATGGTGTTCGCAGGTATTTTCCCGGTATCGTCGGATGATTTCGAAGAGCTGAGAGACTGTATGGAAAAGCTGCAGCTCAACGATGCTTCACTGACCTTCGAGCCCGAGACCTCCCAGGCCTTGGGCTTCGGTTTCCGATGCGGTTTCCTGGGTATGCTTCATATGGAAATTATCCAGGAGCGCCTGGAACGCGAATTTAACCAGACGGTCATCACTACGGTTCCCAACGTGAGCTTCCACGCCTATACCACTCGGGAAAAAGATGTGAAGATCATCGTGAACAACCCCTCAGAAATGCCGGAGCCTTCCCGCCTGGACCGGGTGGAAGAGCCTTTTATCCGTGCGCAGATCATCACCCTGCCGGACTATATAGGTAATATCATGAGCCTGTGCCTGAATAAGCGTGGTATCCTGGTCAACCAGAACTACCTGACGCCTACCAGGGTGGAGCTGATATTTGAAATGCCGCTTGCGGAGATCGTTTTCGACTTTTATGATAAGCTGAAGTCCTCAACCAGGGGATATGCCTCCTTTGACTATCACCCCCTGGATTACCGTCTCAGCGATATTACCAAGATGGATATACTGCTGAATGGCGAACAGGTAGATGCCTTAAGCGCGCTGATCCACAGGAGCCGCGCGCACGATTTCGGAAGGAAATTATGTGAAAAATTAAAAGAATTGTTACCCCGCCAGCAGTTTATGATCGCTATCCAGGCTGCTATCGGTGCCAAGATAGTGGCCCGCGAAACGATATCGGCCATGCGTAAGGATGTTACGGCCAAATGCTACGGCGGTGATATTTCCCGTAAACGGAAGCTCCTCGAAAAGCAGAAGGAAGGTAAGAAGCGCATGCGCCAGATAGGTTCTGTAGAGGTACCGCAGGAAGCATTCCTGGCTGTACTGAAGCTCAACGATTAACAAGCATATACATAAAAAAGATCCCGGAGGCCCCGCTTCCGGGATTTTTTTATGCGTGCAGCCGGTAGCTGTATTAAGAAATTACTGAATGGCTTGGTTTATAGGTGGTTATATTTTATTTTTGCATTATCTTTAATTTTTATTAACATCTATAATGAGCAGATTTTTATTATTATTTGCAGTATCTTTTATGCTGACCGGTATCACAGCCCGTTCGCAGGTGGTTATTATATTCGGGGGGAAGGTGCCCGGGTATTTATCCAATTACGAAATTGGTTATTCCTATTCCTTTACCGCTGTCAACCAGGTCCAGACCTTTACACTGCCTGATGGCAGCGTCCACGAATTCAAATCGAACCAGGTCCGTTCCCTGATGTCTCCCGGTGTGTATATCGGCTGGAGCCTGGCATTAAAAAAGCTCGGTATGCAGAAGCGGTCTGCATTAGGGCTGAATATAGGTATGCAGGAGAATATGTTCCTGTGGTCGCATACTTCCAAAACCTGGGGCAAGACTTCCTGGGCGATAGATGGTACGGGCCAGGACGGCTTTTATGATGAAGAGACTATCGGTATGTCCATGCAGATCGGCGTGCCCGTAAGCCTGGATTTTAAATTCGGGTTTGACGCGCTTAAATATAAAAATATCAGGTGGGCGTCTTCGGTCGGTATCGGGGTAATGCCGCAGTTCACGATGTCCGCAGGCATACCCAATTTTGAATCAGAAAGCTTCGCAATAGGTGTGACGCCTTTTATCAAGGGAGATATAGGCTTTTTCGCGGGTATCGCTATGAAGCTGAGGGCCCAGGTGGGCTTTGGTGTGATGCCGATGGCTGATTCCAGGAATTCCATGTTCGGCGGCATGTCGGGTGGTATCTTCGGGGAAAACAGCGGTGTGAAGCATGAATATAAAGTGAATGCACCCGTACAGGCTACCATCAGCTTTATCATTATGCCGTTTTCCTGGACCTGGGGCGAAAAAGGCTGGTGGAATACTTACAGATAATGATAATATGCCGTTCTTTATTTTGGAGGCTGCCCGCTTAACGGGCAGCCTCTTTTATCAGGATGTTACTGGTCTTGCCCGCAGGAAACAAGCGGAGCATAAAGCCACAGTATAAAAATATCTTGTCATATTGCCTGAATATCGTAGCCATAGTCCTGCCATTAACGGTTCGGGCATTGCCGGAGGTCAGGAATTCTTTGTACGGCAGTGCCATTAATACTGCTGTTCTATAATCCGCCTTTCAATTCAATATTTAACTGCCTGCCTTCCTCACGGGCTTTTTTATCCATTCCTGAGCCTGCTGCAATGCCGATTCCCATTCCTATGGGTAGTCCAATCGCTAATAATCCCATATTATTCATAAGCATCCCAAAAGTAATGCCGATGGGGAGCCCGAATGCAGTCATTCCCAGAACCAGCCATAAATTCCGGTAATAATTTTTGGGTACAATTTTATGCCTCTTTTCTATCAGCCTGGAAATTTTTGCCTGTTTTCTTAGTATCAGTCTTTTAAGATCATGGCCTGCTATCCTGTCGGAATTTAATTCTTCAATATCTCTGTTAATAGAAGAAACAGTATTTTCAGGTAGATTCCGCCCGTTTAATTCTTTAACGAGCTCATTGAATTGAGCGGCAATTCTGTTCAGCTTTTCGTTATTGGTTATTGCCTCCCGTTTTGTTATTGCTGTTATGTTCATAATTTTCTGTTTTTCTGCGGCTGTTAAAGGAAAGCACCGGCGTAAATGGTATGACAGATCCGAATCAACCTTCTGTCGGAAATAAATATTAAAACATAAATTCAATTTCTGTCCCCGATTGCCAGCCTGTTGCAATCCCTAAAATAATCCAAATGAATAAAAATACCTGTATAGCACTGAGCAATATGAAAAGCAATATCCTGTAACTAAATCCAAGCAATGAATAATCTTTCCGGAAAGTATTATAATAACCCAAAATAATATAAAGCAAAACCCAATAGGGTGTGATGTTATGGATAAAATCAAAAAATTTTGGCGATAAGCCTGCGAATTCAATAAAAGAAACGATCAGAACCAGCGTGGTGATAAGAATGGTGCCTAAAAGCAATATGCCGCTTATGATAAAGTGTTCGCTGTAATTAAGTCTTTTCCGTTTGAATACCAGAAAGCTGTTCAAAGCGGTTAAAGGCACTAAGGCGAATATGAACAGCTTACCGTATTTAGATAATATTTCGCCTATCGTTTTACCTGCTTCATTCATTGTTGGGGTCAGGGCCCTGCTCGGATCAATTTTCAATGCAATGCTGTTGTAATAATGGGTCAGTAAAATGTTGAATCCTATTAAGATCAGTATGAAATAAAAGACATTGTAATAATTCACACGTTTCCCTGAAATATACTCCAGCGCAGCTTTGCCCGGACGTATCAAGGCCTGCCTGGCTGTGAACAACATGCCTTTTTCTATATGGAGCGTTCCATGCAGGACATCGTGAGCGATAAAGTGCTTAAATGTAATACGATGTGTATCGGCTTTTTGGCCACAGCCGGCACAGTATTTGCCTGTCAGTTCTTTTCCGCAGTTAAGGCATTTCTTATTTGTCATTGATTGTTACGATATATTGGGTTTTGAATTGCTGCCAGCGGTTCGGGTTTATGTCCGGGTGAAGATCGAAGCATAAAGGCGGATAATATAGTTCAATTAAAAAGCTGCCGTTTCCGTCCTTGTCAGAAGTTTAGTTTTTTTTTTCGCTTGCGTGTCCGTATGTTGAAGAAATCCTTTCCATCTTTCGCTTAGTGCCAGGCTAAATTTATTTATCGTTTCCTTTTGTGTTGCCGAACAGTTGTTACAGTTTGATTGGAGCTTTTTGATGTAGTTCCCAACAACTGGCTTGTCGTAATTGTCTTCACTGATGATCCCAAACTCCAGCATTACAATGTCTGCCCAGGTCTCCAGGTCACTTTCAGTATGGCATTGTCTGCTGTCAAAGAAGGAAGCAAATTCTTCTGTGTTATTCAAGACATAATTGTAGCCTGCATTTCCAAGTCCTTCTGAAAAGTAGCCGTCCGATTTCTTTACTGATTTCGTTACGACTTTAAAGTAAAACGGTCTTAAAGATATGTCTTTTGCCGTTAAACCATCAAGCAGCGCCAGTGCTTCGTTATCGTTGTTTAAATTCCACTCATGATCGAGATAAATATCTTTGGCAATTTCTGGTATTTCTGGATCTTTGACGAATACATCAAAGCCGCAATTATATTCGTCATTATTTATTTCGTTTTTGTCAACGGGAACCGGGTGGTCTTTTACCGTTGCATTGTCAATCAATCTTCGGTCCGCTGAACTGTTACAGGCAAAAAGTCCAAAAGTCAACAGTGTTATGAATGTCAATTTCATGATGCTGTATTAATTGTCTTGGCTGGCCACTGAACGGGCCGCCTTTTTTATTTTTTCGATGTTGCGTTGTGCGCTTTGTTGATGTTCCGCACCTGCCGCCAGATGTTATAAAAGTTAAAACAGGCCTCCAAGCCCGTATTTATTCACAGGCGGTTCTCCCCACAGGTTGTCCTTAACCATGTAAATCTTTTTGCAGTCTGTTAATTGATCACATATTGGGTCTACCGGGCCCCAAGCGTAATTACAGGTTCCCATCCGTTGCCCGTCTTTGTCGAAAATAGTCATGCCTGCATCAAATGCGTTATGCATCCCGGTATAAACAGTCTGCCCATTGTATTTACATTCGCTGATAGATCCGTCTTTGTATATCTTGTACAGTTTTTTTAACGTCTTTTTGTTCTCAATTTCGTTCTTTTGGCAACTTGTTGCTACCAGTGTCAACATTGTTATCAATGTCAGAACGAAGCATAATATGGCGTTATTCTTTTTCATTGTCTTTTTATTTTAAATGTTGATACAATAAGTTTTGTCGATAAGGGAGGTATCTGCCGCAAAAGCTCAATAACGCAAAAGGATCACCTGTGACGGCACTTTTGGATACGAAGCACTAATTTACCAAAAAATAAAATGTTAAATTAAAAATTTCATTAATTTTTAAAGAGCATTACCGGTTACTATACAGCAATTTTAACTTAAAGACCTGGTGCCCCCTGGCCTGTCGCAGTATCAACCTGCCATTTTGAAATATGATCCTGAGTAATGCTCCGTTGTTGGTATTCTTCACCAACAATCCGCCCGCCCCGGTAGGTGCTGACGAAATTATACCAACTGACTATCTATATATAGGCAACAAATTCGTTATCAGTTATAAATTATTATAAGAGATTCCTCACATCCATTCGGAATGACCACCACACTCAGTTCCTTTATAGTAAAAGCGTTTTTTGACCCGCAGAGAGAACACCGTTCAACGAGGCGTATCGGTAATAAAAACTAGTTGCCTGTAAGCAGATAGTCACTTTATACCAAGTGAAACGGCGCTTTGACCAAGTCAGGATATTTTTTAGCGGGCAATATTCTTCCTTTATGCAAAATAAGCAGGTATGAAGAAGATTGTTTTAGCAGCGGGACTGCTGCTCCCGTTCGCACTGCAGGCGCAGGTATCCAAAAATTTTATAGATCAGCCTTATATCGAGGTCAACGGTATGGCGGATACGCTGATCACCCCCAATGAGATCTTTGTGGACATCACCATTTCGGAAAGCGATTCCAAGGACAGGAGATCCGTGGAAGAGCAGGAGCAGCGGCTTTTAAAAGCGCTGAAAACGCTGGGCATCAATACGGATAAGGACCTGGTGACCAAAAATTTCAGCAGTAAGTACGCTGTTTACGGGATGTCTGCCAAGGTGGTAAAGACCAAGACCTACCAGGTGAAGGTAAACAGCGGTATGATGCTGAGCAGGCTGTTCAGTGTCCTGGAAGAAAATAAGATATCCAATGCGAATGTTGCCAAGATCGGTCATACGGATATGGAAAAGATACGGATGCTGTGCAGGGCGAAAGCCGTCAGGAATGCGAGGGATAAGGCGGTGACCATGACGGCCGTGCTGGGCCAGGATCCGGGTCCTGCGCTATTTATGAACAACTATTCCAATGTTACGGTTAGCGCGCCATTCTATAATAATACAGACAGCTACCTCTATAAAAGTAAGGTAAAGGCCGAGAACGGCAGTGCCGATATCGCCGAGATAGAATTTGAGCAGATCCGGGTACAGGAGCAGGCGGAAGTGAAATTTATATTGAAATAAGCCCTGTCTTTTTTCTCGCAGGCTCCTTGTGGGCAGGAGCTGCCGGGGCGCCGTTTCAAGCTGGTTACTTCCGGTTGTTCCGGCCTCCTGCCCACTTGGTAGCGCTGACCCTGCTTATTCCTGCTATCATCCATTGCGCCGACATGCAGCGTATCAAACGCATTCGTTTACCGCTGCTTGCCTGGTATTCCCTGTCTGTTAAGTCCCATAGCTATCTGGTTAGCACCATATACAGTTCTTTACCGGCCCTTGGCGGGATGCTGTTGTTGCAGGGTTCCAGGCTTACCTGCCTGAATACCGGCGTAAAAAGCGCAGTATATTCTTCGGGGCTGCCCCCGAAAGGCGGGCCCGGCTGCTCAAAGGTCCTGTTGAACAGCAGGCCGGTCAGTTGACCGTTTTCCCGGAGCAGCCGGTGGGCCTGCTGCACGTAGGCGGGCCGCAGGTCGGGAGAAAGACTGCAGAAAAAGGTATGTTCCACTATGATGTCATACTGTCCTTCCAACCGGAAAAAATCTTCATGCAGCACGCGGATACCGGTATCGCTGAACCGTTCCCGCAGCTCTGCGGCTTTGGCGGCCACGATCTCCGCTACCGTAATAAGGGTAAATCCCATGTCCCATAGCGCTTTAGCTTCATAGGCATTCCCGCAGCCGGGAATAAGGATGCTGAGCGCTTTGTCGTCCAGCGACCGGAAGTGCTGTAGGATGGCCGGCGCAGGGCCGCCAATATCCCAGCCGGTTTGTCCCGTATGCCACCGCTCCTGCCAGTAATGCTCGTCAAATGCAGTCATTGTTTATAGATTTTATCTATGAAATTATCGGGGTCCAGACGTTTTGTCTATCTTTTGAGAATCGTAAAATTAAGCGTAATTTTGCACATCTTTTTTACACTTATTTATACTTCTGAAGATATGAATCTTTTTGCGCAACAACAGCAGGAGTTCTCTCGCCGTCATATCGGCCCGAATGAAGCTCAGACCCAGGAAATGCTTGAGGTGATCGGCATTTCTTCTATCGATGCATTGATCGATAAAACCGTTCCAGGTGCTATCCGTTTGCCGAAGCCGCTTAATCTGCCGGCATCCCTAAGCGAAGCGGACTACCTCCGTGCCTTAAAGACCTTATCTTTAAATAATAAAGTGGCCCGCAATTATATCGGTCAGGGCTATTACGGCACGCTGACCCCCAGCGTGATCTTACGCAATATGTTCGAGAACCCGGGCTGGTACACCGCGTACACGCCTTACCAGGCGGAGATCGCCCAGGGCCGGCTTGAATCCCTGCTGAACTACCAGACCATGGTCAGCGACCTGACGGGATTACCCATTGCGAACGCTTCCCTCCTGGATGAAGGAACGGCGGCGGCAGAAGCGATGAGCATGTTCTTCCACGCCGTGAATAAAGGAAAGGCCACCAGGACAAAGTTATTCGTGGACAACGAGGTATTCCCCCAGACCAAACAGGTTTTATATACACGCGCTTTACCGCTGGATATCGAGATCGTTTATGGTGATTATAAGACCATAGAGCTGACACAGGATTTCTTCGGTGCTATCGTGCAGTATCCGAATGCAGTGGGTGCCGTGGAGGATTATACCGGTTTTATAGAAAAAGTGCACGCGATCGATGCCAAAGTAGCTGTAGGCACAGACCTGCTGGCGTTGACGCTCTTAGCTTCCCCCGGCGAAATGGGCGCGGATGTTGCGTTTGGCAACTCGCAGCGCTTTGGTGTACCTTTAGGCTTCGGAGGACCGCACGCCGCTTTCTTTACCACTAAAGAAGAGTTTACCCGGCAGATCCCCGGCCGGATCATCGGTGTTTCCATAGATGCGGAAGGCAAGCGTGCCTTACGTATGGCCTTACAGACACGTGAGCAGCATATCAAACGCGAAAAGGCGACCTCCAATATCTGTACCGCCCAGGCATTACTGGCCAATATGGCTGCCATGTATGCGGTATATCACGGTCCTGAAGGATTGAAAAATATCGCGAAACGCGTGAACATCATAGCCAATGCCGTTGCTGCCGCGTTGAAGGAAGCCGGCCAGACCCTGGTCAGCGAATCCTTTTTTGATACCGTGGTCATCAAAACGGATAAGGCGCAGGCTATCCGTGAAAAAGCAGAGGCCTTCGGCATCAACTTCCGTTATTTTGAGCAGGATGGCGCCGCTTATGTAGGTATCGCCATAGACGAGACTGCCAGCCAGGAAGATGTTGCGGATATCGTCAATGCCGTCAACCTCGTAGAGGGAGCGGTTGCTGTTGACCTGGATGAGGCGCATATACTGGAAGGTGTCCCTGCCGGCCTGGTACGGACCTCAGCGTTCCTTACACATCCTAATTTCAATTCTTATCATAGTGAATCGCTGATGATGCGTTACCTGAAATCTTTGGAAAACAAAGACCTGGGACTGAACACATCCATGATCACATTGGGCAGCTGTACCATGAAGCTGAATGCCGCTACGGAAATGATCCCGCTGTCATGGGCGCATTTCAGCAGCATCCATCCTTTTGCTCCTGCAGACCAGGTAAAAGGCTATGTGCAGATGGCTACCGAGCTGGAAAGATACCTGTCTGAAATTACCGGCTTTGACGCCTGCAGCCTGCAGCCTAATTCCGGCGCTTCCGGCGAATATGCCGGCCTACTGGCGATCAGGGGCTACCACGAATCCCGTGGTGAAGGACACCGCAACGTGATCCTGATCCCCATCTCCGCGCACGGTACCAATCCCGCTTCTGCTGTGATGGCAGGCTATAAGGTGGTAGTGGTAAAAGCCCTGGAGAACGGGAATATCGATGTGGAGGACTTAAAGGCCAAAGCTGAGCAATACAGTAAAGACCTGGCGGGTGTGATGATCACCTATCCTTCTACCTATGGTATCTATGAAGAGAGCGTAAAAACGATCATTGACATCATACACAGCAACGGTGGTCAGGTATATATGGACGGTGCTAATATGAACGCCCAGGTAGGTCTTACGGCTCCCGGCTTCATCGGCGCGGACGTTTGTCACCTGAACCTGCACAAAACTTTCGCTATTCCTCACGGCGGCGGCGGTCCGGGTGTGGGTCCTATCTGTGTGAAGGCTCACCTGCAGCCCTTCTTACCGGGTAACTTCAGATTTGAAGGCGGTCACGATGGCTCCGTATCTTCTGCGTTATATGGTTCGGCCTCTATCCTGCTGATCTCCTACGCCTACATCAAGATGCTGGGTGCTGATGGCCTGAAGAAAGCGACACAATATGCTATCCTGAATGCCAACTATATGAAATCCCGCCTGGAGAAAGATTATGATATCTTATACTCCGGCGCCAACGGTACCTGTGCGCACGAGTTCATTGTGGACCTGCGTCCTTTGAAGAAAAGCGCGGGTGTGGAAGCGGAAGATGTGGCTAAGCGCCTGATGGATTACGGTTTCCACGCGCCGACCATGTCCTTCCCGGTAGCCGGCACTATTATGATCGAGCCTACGGAATCGGAAGATAAAGGAGAGCTGGATCGTTTCTGTGATGCCTTACTGGCTATCCGCGAGGAGATCAGGGCTGTTGAGAACGGCAGCATTGCCTATGAGGACAGTGTGCTGAAGCATGCGCCGCATACCCAGACTGTAGTGATCAGCTCTGACTGGAACCGGAAGTACAGCAGGGAAGAGGCTGCTTACCCGCTGCCTTTTGTAGCTGCCAATAAATTCTGGCCTACGGTTTCCCGTATCAACAATACCCATGGTGACAGGAACCTTATCTGTACCTGTGAGCCTGTGGAAAGCTATATGGAAGCGGAAGCGTAAGAGCTTTAAAATAATATATGTTAAAGCGCGACCTGTTGAGGGTTGCGCTTTTTTGTATATATGATATGATTAATTTAATACATTTGCAATGTAATAATTTTTTATATTTATGAATTGGAATGAATTAATTTCGAATAAAAGATTACGTGTAGGCAGGACAAGGCCAGAGTTTGATATAAGAAAAGATTTTGAGAGTGATTTTGGTAGAATTATTTTTAGTCCAGCTCTTAGAAGAATGCACGACAAAACTCAAGTGTTTCCTTTGACTACTGATGATAATATACATACTCGTTTAACACATTCTAATGAGGTTATGTCAATCGGGTTTACTTTTGGTTTAAAACTATGTGAATCAGAAAAGATAAAAAGTCGTTTACCAGATAAAGATGATATTGAATTGTATAGAATATTTCCTACATTATTGAAAAATATTTGTCTCATACATGATATAGGAAATGCACCTTTTGGGCATTTTGCGGAAAAAACGTTTTCTAATTATTTCAATATTCTATTCAAAAATAATGAGTATTTTAAAAATGCTATTCAAGAAGGAAGGTTATGTAGCCATAAGATAAAGGATTTTACCAACTATGATGGAAATGCTCAAGGATTAAGAGTATTAACAAAACTGCAAATACTTAATGATGTTTATGGATTAAACTTAACATTAGGAACCCTTTCTGCCTATATAAAATATCCTAATTATGAAAATGAAAAACAGCCAAATGAAAGCCTTAGGATTGAGGATAAAAAACATGGAGTTTTTTTTAGTGAAAAAGATTATTTTCAAAAAATAATGAGGGAATGTGGTTTAGTTAAAGTTATTGATAGCAAAGAGGTTTTTTTTAGAAACCCTATATGTTACTTAATGGAGGCTGCAGACTCTATAGCATATTTATGTATGGATTTAGAAGATGGATACAACAAAGGGCTAGTTAAGCTATTAGAAATACAAAAAGTATTTAGTGAAAAAATTAATTCATCTTCTAATTTAAAAGATCAATTAAATGAAATAATTGAAAATAATGATACCAATAAATCTAAAATAGTATCTATTAGAATATTGTTAATCGGATATTTGGTTAAACTAGCATTTGATAACTTTGAAAACAACTTAGAAGCTATTGAAAATGGTATTTATAATAAAGAGTTAATTGAGGATAATGATTGTGGAGTAACAAAAGCCTTGAAATATTTGACTACTAAATATATTTTGAAATCTCGTGAAATAAATTATTTAGAATCCACAGGATATTCGATAATTACGGGTATATTGGATTTTTACGTTGATTTTATTTTTAATAAAAAAGATGAAAACTTTAGAAAGAGAGCTGTTGCTTTGATTTCTAATTCAATAATTGAATGTGCGATAGAAGAAAATATCAAAAATATTTGCGAAGGAAAATTGGAGAATAATTATAGTTTTGAAGGTCAATCAACGGATGATTTACGATCAGTATTAAACAGTTATTTAAATTTACATAATACCCTAGGAGAAAGAGAATTAGACAGAAACGAAAAAGAATGTTACTTAGAGAATAGAAGAAAAACTTTTGAATATTTTAGTCTTAATTTTAATGATTTGGATGATTACTACAAGTTAAGAGTAATTGTAGATTTTATTTCTGGGATGACTGATAAATTTGCATTAAATCATTATAATAGAATAAGTGGCAAAGAAATTGCATAAGCAGAAGATTATTGTTAATGAATTCGCTGTTGAGTTTGAGAATTACTTTTTTAGTAATATTTCAAGATCTGTATATCTCTTTATTAAAGATCTTCAACAGGAATGTGATTTATTTTTATTTAGTGGAATTATAAGGGATTATTTTTTAGAATCTAAGAATTCATATAGAGATATTGATTTAATCTACTTGTCCAAAAATTTTGATATTGATGCGTTTCTTATTTTAAAAAACTACACTTTCAAAAAAAATAGTTTTGGTGGGTATAAAATTTCTATTGATGGAATTGATATTGATTTGTGGAATATCCAAAATACTTGGGGTATTAAAAAATTTGAATCTCGCCCATTCTATGAATGGATTTACGAATTAATACCCCAAACTTCATTTTTTAATTTTTCCTCTGTAATATATTCATTTAGTAATAGAGAGTTTATTTACACTGAACAATTTGAAAATTTTGTAAACAATAAAAAAATTGATATCGTTTTATCAGAAAACCCTAATCCAGTGTTATGTATAATTAATATATTTTATTATCAACAAAAATTAAATTTAGATTTAGCAAAAAGAACGATAGAATATTTTTTAGAAAATTTCGAAAAATATTCTTCAGATGATTATCGTCAAGTGCAAGAAAAGCATTTTGGAAAACAGATAATTTCTTATAGTGTTTTATCAAAATATTTTTCAAAATATCAGGAAAAAGTGTACTTGAAAATTATTAAACAAAAATAATTTCTATATCACATTGTCTGCAGACCCCTTTTTAAAGGGTTTTCTTATCTTCTATTATCAATTTAATATTCGTGGAAATGGTCCTACTCTCAATAGTGGATATATTACCTGTTGCCTTGTTTATTGGTGAATAACCGTTTGCCTAACCACCATATTATACCCACGCTGATACCGGCAGCAAGCATACCTGTCATAACTACCCAGTTGCCTGTTAACGCGCTTTTCCGGGTTATATAAAAATCCCAGGCTTCCGTCTGTACTGCCGGTATATCTGATGACGGCTTGTCTGACACCTGAAGTGTGCCGGTAGTAGTATTATAGATAAAATATGTATGGTCGTAGGTCTGGCCGGTTACCGTATCACCTGCCATATTCAGATGCGATACTTCATCTATAACGGTTTGACCTTTATATTCGATATACGCCTGCTCCGGGAGATCAATGAATAACAGTCGGCTATCCCTGCTCAATGGTATATACCAAGTATCACCGATGCCTATGTCCGTATCTTTGAGCCCGGAGATGATGACCGCGGCTGTGAGATAGAAAAAATACAGGCTGAATAAGCCGGTAAAAGGCGCAGCAGTTGCAAAGAATAGTCTTCGGGGCCTGGTCTGTTTACTGCCGGTACAGTACACGAGGATGCTCCCGACAAGGGCAATCGCCGTACTTAATATAAAAGTACCGACCAGGTGTATCAGTACTACGAAGCCGGTGCCCATGATCGCTGAATTGATTTTAAAGGAATTTTGTAAAGGGGCATAAGATATTTATGGCTGGCTGATTCTTTCCGGTTCATAAATAAGCTGTACTACCCCGGACCGGAATACGCGGCTGCCGGTCAGCCGCAGTCCTATCCTGTGCTGTACGTGCTCAAATAAAGGCTTGCCCTGGCCCAGCACCACAGGATGTACGGACAGCCGGTAGCTGTCAATAAGGTCCAACTTTATAAAGGTATCTATAAGACCCGCACCGCCATACAGCCAGATATCCTTACCACCCTGCCACTTAATGGCTGCAACCCGGCTGCTGATATCCGAATGGATGAAGGCTGCGGGGTTGTCCTGCCTTTCCTGCCTGGAAAAGACGTATTTATCTTTGCTGTGTATCGCTTTCCAGAGCTGCTTTTCCGCATGCGCCGCATCATTGCCCGGCTGGAAGTTTCCCCAGGCATCATAGCTCACACGACCGTAAAATATGGTATCAATGCTGTTGATAAAGGCATCGAAATCCATATCATCATCCAGTATACACCAGTCCGTTTCACCAGAGGGACCCTCAATAAAGCCGTCCAGCGTTACCGCCAGATCCAGAATCACTTTTTTCATTGCTGATCATATTATCTCCTGTAAGGTTGCGGAAATATCCGTAAAAGCACAGGAGACCCGGCTACTAAATTACGGAATACAGCGCAGGACACGGAAATTTATTTCGGCGCCGCTCAGGGCATTTGCACAACAGGCCGCTATCTTTTCCAGCGTTTATGGGTCCATAGCCATCCTTCCGGCTGCTCCATGATATTCTGCTCCAGTTGGCGGGCATAAGCAGTAGTAAGCCGCCCTTTCCCGGCACTATCCCCCGGAGCGTCCAGCGGCTGGCATGCCACCTCGTACAGGCCTCTTTTCAGCCGGGTCAGTTTCAGGTAGATCACTTCGGCTTTTACCTTTTGGGCTATCTTTTCCAACCCGTTGAATACCTGGGTGCTTTGGTGGAGGAACCTGATCTTCTCGTCTTCCCTGCTGTACACAGGACACTGATCTGCAATAAAAAGATAAAGGCCGGTCCGGGCGTTGGGGGACAGCAGGTGCCTGGCAATATCCTTTGAGGTGATCAGCCGCATTCCAAACCGGGACCGTATAGTGGCCATGAGCCGGTCCATGACCGTCGAGGACTGGGTCTGGTAAACGGCTGTGACGGGGATACCCTTTACTTTGGGAAGGATATTCAGTATCTCCCAGTTGGTCATATGTCCCAATCCTGCCAGGACGGTCCTGCCTTCGCTGATATGCCGGGTAATAATGTCAAAATCCTTAAAGACGACCTTTTGCTGCCACCGGGAGGGAGGAGCGGAGATGCTCTTAAAGATTTCTACAAAATTGTCCGACAGGTTATTATAGAAGGCGCGGGAGATATCTTTTACCTGGTTGTATCTCAGGTGGGGAAATGACCTGGAAATATTCTGAATTACCACATCCCTGCGGTAGCCTACGATATGGTACATGCAGCCCGAAAGCAGGCGGGAGCAGATATAGAGCAGCCGCATAGGACACAGGCTCAATATAAACAGGGCGGCATAGAGGAAATAGAAGACGGTTGCTTGGAGTATGTTCATTGTTTTGTAAAGCAGGGGGCGGTTGCCGGCAGCACTTTAATATAAGACAGTCTGAGGGGCGTACACCCCTATAAATGCGGGTTAATTCCCGGCAGGGCAGCGGCAGATCGTGCTTCCCGGAGGCATTACGGTACTGTCCGGCCGGGCGTGAACTGTAATTATTTTTGTATCATTGCACTGAAATGAACGCATCCATATGAAAGTGTATCTTATTTTGGGCAGGGTAATGACGTTGCTGGCAGGACTGCTTCTTATGCCGGGAGCGCGTGCTGCGGCCCAGTCTTACAGCGACAGTATATATGCGTGGCAGCATCACTATAAAGCGGAATTCCTGGTGACGGAAAAAAGCCCGCTGACCGCCGCAGATACCGGCTTTATCCGTTTTTATCCGCCGGACCCCGCCTGGAAGCTGCCGGCGCGCTTTACATTACGGGAAGACCGGCGCGATCTGCTCCTGCCTACCTATAATCATACGTCCAAGCCTTTCCGGGAATACGGATACCTGGATTTTGAGATCAGCGGCACCGGGTACAGGCTCTTTGTGTACCAGAACGTAAATTATATGGCCACGGACAGCCTGCATTTATTCCTGCCTTTTACAGACCTTACGAACAGCGAAACCACCTATGGCGGCGGACGTTACATCGACCTGTCCGTTGCGGATATCAGGGATGGCCATATACTGCTGGATTTTAATAAGGCCTACAATCCTTATTGCGCATTTGCCGGAGGATATTCGTGTCCCGTTCCGCCCCCGGAAAACAGCCTGCCTGTCGCTGTAGCCGCAGGAGAGCAGCAGTTTGCCGGTACGGTCAGGAAATAAAGAGCAGGCTGTAACTCCGCTTACTTATATAGTGCTCCATATCATAAACGCAACCCCCGGAAAGAGGTTGCGTTTAATAATTATACATCGTTCAGTTATATGCTTTATTCTACAGTGACCGATTTGGCCAGGTTGCGGGGCTGGTCCACATTGGCGCCTCTCATGACCGCGATATGGTAGGAGAGGAGCTGCAGGGGTACCACCGTCAGCAGCGGGGTCAGTATCTCTTCCGTAGAAGGTATCTCGATGGCATAATCCGCCATGGCTCTGATCTCTTCATCTCCTTCATTGATCACTGCTATGATCTGGCCTTTACGGGCCTTTACTTCCTGGATGTTGGAGACGATCTTTTCGCGGGCGCTTTCATTGGTTGCCAGCACTACTACCGGCATCTGCTCATCGATCAGGGCTATCGGGCCGTGCTTCATCTCTGCGGCGGGATAACCTTCCGCGTGGATGTAGGATATCTCTTTCAGCTTTAACGCGCCTTCCATAGCCACGGGATAGTTGTAGCCCCTGCCGAGGTACAGGAAGTTTTCCGCATTATGGAATTTATAGGCTATTTCCCTTATAGCATCGTTTTGCTTTAATATTTCTTCTATCTTTTTAGGGATGCTTTCCAGCTCAAACAGGATCCTCCTGAGATAGGAGGTGGAAATAGAGCCTTTTTTCTCTGCTATCTGCAGCGCCCATAAGATCAATAATACCACCTGGGTGGAAAAAGCCTTGGTGGAAGCCACACCGATTTCCGGTCCTGCGTGCGTATAGGAGCCTGCATGAGTCGCGCGGGCGATAGAGGAGCCTATCACGTTACAGATACCGTACACCAGTGCCTGGCGTTCTTTAGCGATCTCAATGGCTGCCAGCGTATCGGCTGTTTCGCCCGACTGGGAAATGGCCAGCACCACGTCATCGTTATAGATAATAGGATTACGGTACCTGAATTCGGAAGCGAATTCCACTTCTACCGGGATCCTGGAAAGGTCTTCAATGAGATATTCACCCAAAAGGCCTGCATGGTAGGAGGTACCGCAGGCGGTAATGATATACCTGTTGGCCTTAAGTATCCTGTTCAGGTATTCTTCCACGCCGCCGAGCTTGATCCAGCCGTCTTCCGCGTTGACGCGTCCGCGTATGGAATCTACCAGCGCACGGGGCTGCTCATAGATCTCTTTCAGCATAAAATGGTCGAACCCGCCTTTCTCGATCGCTTCCAGGTCCATCTGCAGCTCCTGTACGAAAGGCGTCATCTGCACATTACCCAGCGTGTGGATGGTGAAATCCCCGTTGCGGTGCAGCACCGCGTATTCCTTGTCGTCCAGGTAGACCACATTCTTGGTGTATTCTATGATGGGGGAGGCGTCTGAAGCGACAAAAAATTCATTCTTGCCGATCCCTACCACCAGCGGGCTGCCTTTCCTGGCCGCGATCAGCACATCAGGGTTATCTATGTCCATTACGACAATGGCATAGGCGCCTATGATCTCATTGAGCGCGGTCCGGATGGCATCTTCGAGGTTGAGATTGCCCTGTATCTTTACTTCCTCTATAAAGTTAACCAGCACTTCGGTATCCGTTTCTGATTTGAAGTGGTAGCCTTTTTTGGTAAGCTGCTCCTTTAAGGTAGCATAGTTCTCTATAATTCCATTGTGTATGAGCGCCAGCTTTCCCGAGTTGCTGAGGTGCGGATGGGCGTTCGTATCATTGGGTACCCCATGCGTAGCCCACCTGGTATGTCCTATACCTATGGTGCCGCTGGTATTTTTGCCCTTTGTAAAGGCATCCAGCTCAGATACTTTTCCTGCTTTTTTATACAGGTTAAAAGTATGGTCGGAAAGCAATACCACGCCGGCGCTGTCATAGCCCCTGTATTCTAACCTGGCCAGTCCTTTCATTAATATGGGATAGGCGTCTCTTGTTCCTATATATCCTACTATGCCACACATATATGTATTATTTTAATATTTTATAATATTTAAAGTTAACTATTTTACCGAATAGATGATATTAAATTTAGGTTTATAAACATCTCCAGAGCCCGGTCCGCCCAGTATGCCCCTGTAAAATCCCGGGTGCGCGGTGGTAGGATAGACTCTCAGCGTCAGGGAGGTAGCGCCTTCATCCAGTTGCTTCTGGAGCTCGCGCGGTATATTGATCTTATACCTGACAAGCGTATTGCCGTTGGCAATGACCGTATCAGGCCATCCTCCTATGTATTCAAAACCCGGGCGTCCCACCTTGTCGAGCACGTCATGCTCATTGCCGTCGGCGTCCAGCGCCTTGACGATGAGCTGTACGGGATGTATGAACTTATTGGAAGCGCCGGGATCCAGCAGCGTCAGCTCCAGCTCTGCCTTATGGATAACGGATTTGGGCAGGCTTTGCGGTATGGCTATCCTGATATCGGTCTTGATGCCCGGGGCGCCCTGCAGGATGACACTGTCTATGTTGGAAGCCTGGCGGTAGGCGCTGGCCGGATAGCCGTTATAATCCTTTCTTATGCTGTTGAACCACGCGCAGTTGTTATTGGCGAAGCTGAATACCGCTTTCTTGGGTGTGGCATCAGAGGTGGTATGATAATAAAAGGTGAGGTTGGCAGTACTGCTTTCTCCTGTCCTGCTGCCGTCCAGCAGGGTGAACAGCCCGAACATATTACCGGGCTGGGGAGCAGCGGCGGCAATATAGAACCCGGGGAAGTATTTTTTGAATTCGGCAGATGCCGGGAAATATACATCGGGGTCCAGGGCGGCGATCTCATTCGTAAAGGCGCTGCTCAGCCGGATACGGAGCACATCCGTGAAGGTATCCCCGTTGGCAAGGACAGATGGGTTGAGCATCTCCCTGTACGTTACGGTCCTGCTGCCCAGCGGCGAACGGTCATACCCCAGTGAATCGTGGGCATATAACGCCTTATCCAGGTTATATTCAAAAGCGTCCGTTATGCGATAGGCATTGAAGGTGATCGACTGGGCGGTATCTCCGTACACGTATCGCCTGCCGGTAGTAGATATATAGTAAGGGAGGGACACTACGCTGCTGTCCATAACGGCATCCGAAGGAAAGGCGAAGAGCACGTTGGGAAGGGAGACCTGGAAGTACAGGCCGGCCACGCTTTTACCGAAAAAAGGGTCATCGATCTTGCCTATGGAGCCCACCAGGTGCGTATAGTCGTTGGTAACCAGGGAGTCGTCATAAAGGGACTGCAGGGTGATGGCATCCGTACCGGTTTCAAATGTATGAATATTATCCACCTGCGGAATGGCATCTGTGGTGCCTATATTCCTTTCCTTACAGGAGATGCCTCCTATGACCAAACACGAAAAAAAGCCTGCATACAAGGCTAAGGCTTTTTTTCTTTTAATACTATTTGTTGTCAATTTTTTATATTTTTAATTTATACTTACGGCCAGATGCTCATAGACACTATAAAGCGGGTTGATGTCATCCTTCCAGGCTTCATCATAAGGTATCACCTGTTTGTTCCTGGTAGCTGAAATGGATCCTACCGCAGGATCCAGATCTTCTCCCCCGTGGAGTATGGCATCCGCATATTTACAAGCGCCCAAATTTAACGCTAAATTCGTACCATTATTATAAACATCCACATCTTTATCTTTCACCGCCACGCTGTTTAGCAACATTTTACCAAAATCGGGGTGCAGCGCATTCTCAAACTGCTCTTTCTGGGCTGTATAAATGACCTTGGAGTTGGCGAATACCGGTTCTTTCTTATACGATGTTTTCAGGAAGAGCGGGATCAGGGAGGTCATCCAGCCATGACAATGTATCACATCAGGCGGCCAGCCGAATTTTTTTACGATCTCCAGGGCGCTTTTCCCGAAAAAGATCAGTCTTTCGGCATTGTCCTCGAAAAAATTGCCTTCGGCATCGTTAAAAGTGAACTTGCGTTTAAAGAAATCCTCGTTATCCATGAAGTAGACCTGCAATCTCGCATTGGGAAGGCTGGCTACCTTGATCAATAAAGGGTGATCCTCTTTATCCACTACTACATTGATACCGGAAAGTCTCACTACTTCGTGCAGCCTGTGCCTTCTTTCGTTAATCACGCCGAATCTTGGCATAATCACTCTTACTTCGATACCGGAATCAAACGTTTTAACCGCGAGTTTATTTAATATAGCAGAAAAGTCCGTTAATTCCAGATAAGGAGACAATTCGTTTGCAATGATTAAAACGCGTTTTTTTACTTGTGCAGACATGTATAAATGAATTTTAAACTTATTTATGCATAACCCGGCAGCAGGCCTGTATGATTTTATGCTGTTTTGAAAAAAAATTTTGCCAATTCAGCAAAACCTCTATTTTTGACATCAGAATACAGAATTACATTACCTGTTACCTGCGATATACTCTAATACCAAAACTTAGATTTTTAATCAAAATAACCTTGCCCTGGTTATTCACATCAATAGTCCTATATGAGTTTTGTGCAGTCCGTCTCTATGCATGAAGAGGAGGGGCTGCGTCAACTGATTTCAGACGCTTCGATTTGCAAAGGTACGAAATTTTATAAAATGTTCATTTTTCATCATATTAATGATTTATCCTCCTACCTGGAGGAGCGCAGGCGCCACGGTGCCGCCGTAGGTTTTGTACCCACTATGGGCGCGCTGCATGAGGGTCATCTCTCCCTGGTGGATAGGGCAAAGTCGCACACGGATGTGGTGGTATGCAGTATTTTTGTAAATCCTGCCCAGTTCAATAATTCCGCCGACCTGGAGAGCTATCCCCAGACCATTGATGAGGATATTTACAAGCTGGAAATGCACGGGTGCGATGTCCTTTTCCTGCCGTCTGTGGCCGAAATGTACCCGGATGGTGTGGCAGAGCGGATTGATGTGGATCTCGGTCCGGTGGCAGAAAAGCTGGAGGGCCTGTTCAGGCCGGGCCATTTCCGTGGCATGGCCACGATCGTAGATAAGCTGCTGGCCGTTGTCAATCCCCGGTGCCTGTTCATGGGGCAGAAGGATTACCAGCAGAGCCTGGTGGTGAAAGAGCTGCTGGACCGCACGCGCAGGGATGTGGAGCTCCATATAGTGCCTACCATGAGAGAGCCGGACGGGCTGGCTATGAGCTCCCGGAATATGCGGCTTACGGAAGGTGAGCGCCAGCAGGCCAACCTGATTTACCAGTGCCTGGTATCCATCCAGGCGCAGGCAGGCATCAAGCCGTTTAAGATAGTGCAGAAGGAATGCGCTGACCTGCTGGAAAAAAAAGGCATAAGGCCGGAATATATCCTGCTTTGCAACGCGGATACGCTGGAAGCGCTGGATGATTATGACAGGTCGCAGCCTATGATAGTGCTTATCGCGGTGTTTATAGGAGAAATAAGGTTGATAGATAATTTGGTATTATAAAATTCCCTGCTTACATTTGCAGTCTTAAATCTATTTATTCACGCAAATAATTTCAATTATTATGGCGGTAAAACTCAGAATGCAACGCCATGGGTCCAAAAAGCGCCCATTTTATTTTATCGTAGCAGCTAACAGCACTGCTCCCCGCGACGGTAAGTTTATCGAGAAGATCGGTACTTATAATCCCCTGACCGTTCCGGCTACTATCCGTATCGACCGTGATAAGGCCTTAAGCTGGTTAAACAAAGGTGCACAGCCTACCAACACGGTTCGTCGTATTTTATCCTTCAAAGGCGTATTGTACATGAAGCACCTGATGCGTGGTGTCTCCTTGGGCTTATTTGATGAAGCCGCTGCAATGCAGAAATTTGAAGCATGGAATGCAGACCACGAAAAGCTGGTTGTGGCGAGGGAAGAGAATAACCGTAAGCAAAAAATCGAAAAACGTCAGAAGGCTGAACAGGAATCTGTACGTTTAGTAAACGAAAAACAGGCTGCAAAAGCTGCTGCTGCTGCTGAAGCTACTGCCACTGAAGACAATACAGAGGCTCCTGCTGAAGACGCTCCTGCTGCTGAATAATGCACCGTTTAGTTTACCAGACTGTCATTTGATATTTTTCAAATATTTTGGTTTTCACTCAAAAAGCCTTCTCAATCATCATTGAGAAGGCTTTTTTAATGTTATCGTTTATCTGAGCTTCTATGTACCAGACCATTGAATCATTTTCCCAGATCGGCAGGTTGTCCTCCACCCACGGGCTGGACGGGAGCATCGCGCTCGTGCACCGGCTTAAAGGTAAAAAGCCCTTTCAGCAACTGCCTTTCGTTTTTATTGAGCTGAGGAACAAAAGCTATATCCCCTTCCGGGTCACTTCAGCCCGGGTGCTGTCGGAAACGGATGCCATTATCCGGCTGGAAGGCATTGATACCATTGAGCAGGCCAAAAGGATCGCCGGGAAAAATGTATTCCTGCCTTCCGGTGAATATGACCGCCTGCAGCCCGCGGAACAGACGCTTGATTTCAAAGGCTTTGTATTGTATGACCAGTATGATAAAAGGACAGGCGTGGTGGATTCGGTGATAGAATATCCCGGGCAGCTTATAGCGAATGTGATACTGGTCAACGGCAATGAAGCGCTGGTCCCCATAGTGGAACAACATATTATAAACATTGATGCAAGGAAGAAAGAGCTAACTTTGCATATACCCGACGGGCTTATTGATATATACCTGTAAACAGCAATCAAATGACCATTAACGAAAAACAGGATGCCATTATAGAGGAATTTGCCTTTTATGATGAGTGGATGGATAAGTATGAATACATTATACAGCTGGGTAAGGAGCTGGAGCTGATAGAGGAGCAGTATAAAACGGATGACAACCTGATCAAGGGATGCCAGTCAAGGGTATGGCTGCACGCCACCTGTGACAATTCCGGGAAGGTGCACTTTACGGCAGACAGCGACGCCATCATCACCAAGGGCCTGGTAAGCCTGATGATCAGGGTGCTGTCGGACCAGCCGGCAAAGGATATCGTGAACGCTGATATCTATTTTATTGACAGGATCGGCCTTAAGAGCCACCTGTCGCCTACACGCAGCAACGGGCTGCTCTCTATGCTGAAACAAATGAAAATGTATGCGCTGGCTTTTGCCTCGCGTCAATAATTTACCGGAGTAATTATGAACCTGTACGACAAAATAATCGCTGCGCTCAAAACCGTCGTGGACCCGGAAATGGCCCCGGTGGACGTGTATGAGCTGGGCCTCATCTACGAGATCAATATCGGGGCGAACGGCCATATCAGGATCACTATGACCCTTACCGCTCCGGCCTGTCCCGTAGCGGGAGAGATCGTCCAGCAGATCCAGGAGCGGGTGGGCGCTATAGAAGAGGTCAGCGACGTCCATGTCCAGCTTACCTTTGATCCGCCCTGGACCCGGGATATGATGAGCGATGAAGCCCGTTTTGAGCTGGGATTTATGTAAGGGCCGGCAGGGATTTTTCTTATCGATACAGGTGTATTTCCTGTCTTTTTTAGCTTTACATTTGCTGAAATATTATATTTCAATGAAGGCTTTTCTCACAATCGTCTTGCTGGTGCTGTCCAACATCTTCATGACCATCGCCTGGTATGGTCACCTGAAGCTCAAGGAATATTCGTGGTTTTCCAACCTCAGCCTTTTTAAGGTGATCCTGTTCAGTTGGCTGATCGCCCTGTTTGAATACGCGGTGCAGGTGCCGGCCAACAGGCTGGGATTTGAGGGCAATGGCGGTCCTTTCACTATCTGGCAACTGAAGGTCATACAGGAGGTCATTACGCTGGTCGTATTTACCCTGTTTACCCTGATAGCCTTTAAGGGTGAAACGTTCCGGGTCAATCACCTGATCGGCTTTGTTTTCCTGGTGCTGGCAGTATATTTCCTCTTTAAAAAATAACCGGTATCTGCTTCAAACGCTCCCCCGTGGAGTCATGAGGAGCGTTTGAATAGTGGCGGCAATGGCTGCGGCTTACTGAAGAGCTATAAGGGCATCGGCGACTTCCCGGTCATTGGTGAGGCGGGGTGTCTTGTTCTGGCCGCCCAGCTTCCCGATAGATTTCATATATGCGATGAAAGAGCCTTTCTTCAAAGGTGTTATTTTGAGCGGCTGCAGGATATTGCCGGTGATGAGGTCGTCATAATAGATGTTCTTACGACGCATCTCGTTGTCTATATCCAGGGCGAAGCCCTGCATATCGCCGGGCATATCCTCAAATTCTATCAGCCATTCATGGTAAGGCAGCCCGCTTGCGTGCTGTATATAGGGCGCCACCGTAAATTCCGTGATCTTTACGTTATGCTTATCAGATACCGATTTGATGGCGTGCTCCACCTCTTCTCCTATGACATGCTCCCCGAAAGCGGAAATATAATGCTTGATCCTCCCGGTAACTACCAGCCTGTAGGGGTCTTTGCTGACAAACTTTACCGTATCGCCGATGCTGTAGCCCCACAGCCCGTTCACGCTATTGATGATAAGCGCGTAATTAACGCCGGTCTCTACCTGCTCGAGCGATAGCCGGGTAGGGTTTTCATTGAAATATTCGCTTGTAGGGATGAATTCATAAAAGATGCCGGAATTGGCCACCAGCAGCAGGCCTTCTTCCTCCCGGGTGTCCTGGAATGCGAAGAAGCCTTCGGAGGCGGGATAGGTCTCTATGGTGTCTACGGGCCTGCCCAGGCTTTCGAACAGCTTCTTTTTATAAGGCTCAAAATTGACACCCCCGTGGGCGATAACGGCCAGGTTCGGGAATATGTCCGCTATCTTTTTGCCTTCGCCTTTGGCTATCAGCCAGTCGAAATACATCTGGATCCATGGCGGTATGCCGCTGATGAGGGTCATATTCTTGTCGAAGGTCTGCTCCACTATTTTGCCGAGCTTCTCTTCCCAGTCCTCAATGCAATTGGTGGTAAAGTCCGGTAGCTGGTTCTTGCGCAGGTATCCCGGCACCAGGTGGTTGGAAATGCCGCTGAGCCTCCCGGTGGGGATGCCGCCCACACGTTCCAGCACAGGGCTCCCGGTCAGGAAGATCATTTTTCCGTCCGCGAATGCAGCATTGCCCGATTCGTGCATATAGCAGAGCAGGGCATTTTTGGCGGACCCTACCAGGTTGGGAATGCCGTCCTTGGTGATGGGGATGTATTTTACACCGCTTGTAGTGCCTGAGGTCTTGGCAAAATACAGCGGCTTGCCTTTCCACAGCACATTTTGCTTGCCTTCTTTGATAAGCTCGATATAGGGTTTGAATGCTTCATAGTCCTTGACAGGCACGTGCTGCTTAAAATCTTCGTATGTAGCGATATTTTCAAAATGATGGTCTTTACCGAACAGGGTGTTCTTTCCCACTTTGACCAGGTGCTGAAAGATTTCCTTCTGATCGGCGACAGCGGTTTTGCGAGCCTTTTTTATTCTCTTGCTGACAATGGCAGCATAAGGCTTTGCTAAAAATGATTTTATTTTCATTTATGATTTGATTTCCTCACCCACAATAGATTGTCCTTACAAAGATATTTATTTTTAGGCCACTCTACAGGTTTAAGCGTGTAATTGTATGCATATTTAACTAAAGACTGTGTAATTTAAGCCTTATTTATTTGTAACTTCGCAAGTCTGTTTTACAGGAAAAATATCATAGATTTAGTCATGGCAAAAGGAAATAGTAGTTCAAGAAAGTGTTCATTTTGTGGTAAGCCCGAGGCGCAGGCAGGATTGCTGATCACGGGTCTGGAAGGTAATATCTGCGATGAGTGCGCGAACCAGGCTTACCTGATGGTGAAAGAGCACGCGCAGTATGGCGATGAGGGCACAACATTTGATACTTCCAAGCATAAGGTGCTTAAGCCTCATGAGATCAAAGCCTACCTGGATAATTATATCATAGGCCAGGATGCGGCCAAGAAGGTGCTGTCCGTGGCGATGTACAACCATTATAAGCGGCTGCTGCAGCAAAAGGATGATGAGGTAGAGATCGAAAAATCCAATATCATCATGGTAGGAGAGACCGGTACGGGTAAAACGCTGCTGGCCAAGACCGTAGCCAAACTGCTGCAGGTACCGTTCGCTATCGCGGATGCCACTGTCTTTACACAGGCCGGCTATGTGGGCGAGGATGTGGAAAGCATCATATCGCGGCTGCTGCAGGCTTGTGATTACAATGTGGAAGCAGCAGAAAAGGGCATCATTTTCATAGATGAGATAGATAAGATAGGAAGAAAGGGAGATAACCCGTCCATTACCAGGGATGTCAGCGGTGAAGGTGTGCAGCAGTCGCTGCTGAAGCTGCTGGAGGGATCGGAAGTGCTGGTACCGCCGCAGGGCGGCAGGAAGCATCCTGAGCAGAAAATGATCAAGGTGAATACCCAGAATATCCTGTTCATCTGCGGTGGTGCCTTTGAGGGCATTGACAAGATGATCGCCAAGCGTATGGAGACCTCTGCCATAGGCTTCAAAACATCCGCCCAGGAAGAGAATATAGATAAGACCAACCTGCTGCAGTATGTCAACCCTATGGACCTTAAGTCTTTCGGGCTGATCCCCGAGCTGCTGGGAAGGCTCCCGGTAGTGACCTATCTTAACCCGCTGGATAAGGAAGCATTGCGCAGGATCCTGACAGAGCCTAAGAATGCGCTGATCAGGCAGTACAAGAAGCTGTTTGAATATGAGAATGTCGTGCTGGAAGTAAAAGATGAGGCGCTGGATTATATCGTGGACAAAGCCTATACCTATAAGCTGGGCGGCAGGGGCTTACGGACCATTTGCGAGATCATCCTGACGGACGCGATGTTCGAGATGCCTTCCCAGGAAAATAAGGACGGGAAGTTCGTGATAGACCTGGCCTATGCAAAATCAAAGCTGGATCACGCGAAGCTGGAATATATAAAAGCAGCGTAAGCCGGGAACCAACTTGTCAAAAGTTGGTTTTTTTATAATAGCATTGATCTTAAAACATTATGAAAGTTCAGCTCAATTTGTTGCCTGCCCCGGTGCAGCTTTCTCTTTTCATAGCCATATGGGTATCCTGTATGCTGGTAGTGGGACTCATCCAGGTGAGCGTTACCCCCTATGTGCTGGGTCTCCCGGTGGACCGGCTCACGGCAGAGAATATGATGCAGTATCCCCGCGCGGTGCTTGCGAACAACCTTGTTCAGCAGGTGCTGGGATTCGGGGTGCCGGTATTGCTGTTCGGCTTTTTATCGGGAGGCCGCCCGCTGCAGTTTGCCGGCGTTCACCGTAAAGGCAGGTGGCTGTCTCCCCTGATGTGGCTGCTGGCGGGATGCGTGGTGATATTTCTGATGGGCTCGCTCGGAGGACTGATCAAAAATCTGCCGCTGGGCGGCTGGGCAGATCGCCTGCAGGAAGCAAGAGAGCACCAGATATTAAGCTACCTGAGGAACAGCAGTCTGCCGGGCCTGCTTACCAATCTTGTATTGATGGCGCTCATACCGGCGATATGCGAGGAGCTGCTGTTCAGGGGCGCGGTCATGAAATTTCTGCTGAGCTTCCGGCTGAAGCCGGGAATGGCATTTATGGCTACGTCACTTTTCTTTACAGTGCTGCACAGCAGCCTGTATGAGTTTGTGCCTATCTTTACGGGCAGCATGATCCTGTGCTTCATATACTACTATACGGGCAACCTTATCAATACGATCGTGATACACTTTCTCACGAATGCGATACAGATACTCGTTCAGTATTTCTCATCGCCGGAATTCGCTACGGATGCTACTGGCACCATATGGGCGCAGGTACTGATCTTTGCCGTATCGGCAGTGACCGGCTATTTTGTAATGAAATATATTTATAAAAACAGGATCACGGATAACAGTATGTGGCAGGTGCAGGCCACAGACCGTCCGTAATCATATAAGCATCATAAAAGATCATAGTAATTAAATTTAAAAGATGGAGCAATTACAACAACTGATTGAAGCCGCCTATGCAGACAGGTCCCTGCTGCAGCAGCCGGAATATGAGCAGGCGGTAAGAACCGTACTGGAAGAAGTGGACAAGGGCCGGCTGAGGGTCTCACAGCCCGTGGAGAACGGCGGTGAATGGCAGGTGAACCAATGGGTGAAGCAGGCCATACTGATGTACTTCGGTATCCAGAAAATGCAGACCTGGGAAGTGGCGCCTTTCGAATTTTATGATAAGATGGAGCTGAAGCGGGGATACGAGCAACTGGGCGTCAGGGCGGTGCCGCATGCCGTGGCAAGATACGGCGCTTATATTGCCCGGGGTGTGGTGCTTATGCCATCCTATGTGAATATCGGCGCTTACGTGGATGAAGGCACCATGGTAGACACCTGGGCTACGGTAGGCTCCTGTGCCCAGATAGGCAAAGGAGTGCACCTGAGCGGTGGTGTGGGCATAGGAGGCGTGCTGGAGCCTTTGCAGGCCGCACCCGTTGTTATAGAGGACGGGGCCTTTATCGGATCCCGATGTATAGTAGTGGAAGGGGTAAGGGTTGGTAAGGAAGCGGTGCTGGGCGCTAATGTAGTGCTGACACAATCCACCAAGATCATTGATGTCAGCGGAGCGGCCCCGGTTGAAATGAAGGGCTATATACCGGAGCGCAGCGTGGTGATCCCCGGCACTTACCAGAAGACATTCCCGGCGGGTACCTATGGTGTGAGCTGTGCGCTTATTATTGGCAAGCGTAAAGCCAGTACCGACCTGAAAACCAGTCTCAATGATGCGCTGCGCGATTTCAGCATCTCGGTGTAGAGAAAGCCCTGAACGCGTTTTTTTTGCTAAAAAAAATATTATTTGGTTTTGTTGAAAAAAATATTATTTTTGTATTAAGTATTTCGAACTATTAACACTTAAAATTTTAAAACACTACAAAAAATTAGATTTTTATGAAAAAAATTCTTACTAGCATTGCTCTTTTATCTATAGGGGCATTTGCCGCAAATGCTCAGGTTACTGCGGATTTATCCATCAGGATCACAAGTCCCCAGGCTAACACTAAATTAAAATGTGATGATGACCTGACCATTCAATACGCTCTTAAAAACAACGGTCCTGATCCAATCGACCTGACTGGTGTGGATTCTACTATCCTGGTAGGTATCCAGGGTACTATGGACAGTACTTATGATAATGGCGGAACTCCAATGGTACGTTTCAGCCCTATCGGAAAATTCACTTTGGCAGTTGACCAGGAGCTTACTAACCAAACGCGTACCCGTAAAGTAAGAGACCTGTTCCGTGTACTGGAATATCCTATTCAGTCTAATGAATATGAAGTTTTCAGGGATAATGTTCGTTCCGGCCAGTTCCTGGTTTTCGTTCAGACTATAGGTTTCGGTAACGGTGATGCCAACAACATGTGGCAATCTGCTCCAAACTATGACGATCCTGCTGATAGCAATGACATCAAATACGTTCTGGTTGAATTCGATTGTGCTCAGGGCGTAAAAGAGATCAACGCTAACACTTCTGCGCTGAACGTTTATCCTAATCCTGCTATGAGCGGTGTTACTAACTTTGAGTTTGAATTCAAAGGTAACGAAACTGCTACAGTTCGTGTTTACGATGTAACAGGCCGTACTGTACTGACTCAGGAAGTTAAAGGTACCGGTGTTCAGACTGTACAGGTAGATGTATCTTCCCTGAATGCAGGTATGTACAATATGGAGATCGCTACAGCAGATCGCCGTGGCGTAAGCAAATTCACTGTTGCTAAATAATTAAGTTGAGATAGTTTTATATAATTATCTAAAAAAATACAGGACCGCCTGATGGCGGTCCTGTATTTTTTTTTACACATTATGACCGGTCCTGGATTATTTTTAAGGCTCACTGTTTTTACATAAGTATTCGGTTAATTTTAGGATTTTCAAAACAGATTTTAGTTGGTGGATTGAGTTTTAAGGTCTATTTTTAACCGTACAAAACTGAAAACGTATATATTCTTATTTTTAAACCTTAAACGAGTAGATTTTATGAAAAAAATTCTTACCAGTATCGCCTTATTATCGCTGGGCGGTTTTGCTGCCAACGCACAGGTCACAGCCGACCTGTCGATCCGGATCACCAGCCCTCAGCCAAATACTAAATTCGGTTGTGATGATGATCTGACGATACAATACGCGCTTAAAAACAATGGCCCTGACCCGATTGACCTGACAGGTGTGGATTCTACTATCCTGGTAGGTATCCAGGGTACTATGGATAGTACTTACAATAACGGAACCGAGGATATGGTAAGCTTTTACCCTATCGGACAGTTTGCACTGGCAGTGGACCAGGAAACTACCAACCAGACCGTTACCCGTAAAGTAAGAGACATCTTCCGTGTGCTGGAATATCCTATCCAGTCTAATGAATATGAAAATTTCCGGGATAATGTTCGCTCCGGCCAGTTCCTCATTTTTATTCAGACCATAGGTTTCGGTAATGGCGATGCCAATAACTACTGGCAGGAAGCTCCTAACTATGATGATCCTGTTGACAGCAACGATATCCACTATGTCCTGGTGGAGTTCGAATGTGCGCAAAGCGTAAAAGAGATCAACGCCAACACCTCTGCGTTGAACGTTTATCCGAACCCGGCTCTCAGTGGCGTAACCAACTTTGAGTTTGAATTCAAAGGTAATGAGACCGCTACCGTTCGTGTGTACGATGTAACAGGTCGTACTGTACTGACCCAGGAAGTTAAAGGTACCGGTGTTCAGACTGTCCAGGTAGATGTATCTTCCCTGAATGCAGGTATGTATAATATGGAGATCGCTACAGCAGACCGCCGTGGTGTAAGCAAATTTACTGTTTCCAAGTAATGCTATTATATTAAACAGTGCTCCTGTACATATAACGGGATGTATATAAGGCAGACCTATTGACGGTCTGCCTTATTTTGCTTAATTTTGATCTCCTGTCCACAAGGCAGATAAGTACACCGGGTAAATTTCTTAAAAAATCGGCCTGTACACCCAAGGATTATCCTGCTCATTCCGTCTTTATAATAACAGCTATTTTTTTACATTTTAAATCATACATATGAAAAGAATCCTTACAAGTATCGCTTTATTGTCCCTGGGCGGCTTTGCTGCCAACGCGCAGATCACAGCCGACCTGTCGATCCGGATCACCAGCCCTGAGCCAAATACTAAATTCAGTTGTGATGATGATCTGACGATACACTACGCGCTTAAAAACAATGGCCCTGACCCGATCGACCTGACTGGTGTTGACTCTACTATCCTGGTAGGTATCCAGGGTACTATGGACAGTACCTTTATGTCGGGAAGCCAGAGTATGGTGAGCTTTAACCCTATAGGACAGTTTGCGCTGGCAGTGGACCAGGAAACTACCAACCAGACCATTACCCGTAAAGTAAGGGATATTTTCCGTGTGCTGGAATACCCTATTCAGTCCAATGAATATGAATCCTTCCGGGATAATGTACGTTCCGGCCAGTTCCTCATTTTTGTTCAGACCATAGGTTTCGGTAACGGGGATGCTAATGACTACTGGCAGGAAGCGCCTAACTACGATGATCCTGTTGACAGCAATGATATCAAATATGTTCTGGTAGAGTTCGAATGTGCGCAAAGTGTAAAAGAGATCAACGCCAACACCTCTGCGCTGAATGTTTATCCGAATCCTGCGCTCAGTGGTGTAGCCAGCTTTGAATTTGAATTCAAAGGTAATGAGACCGCTACTGTTCGCGTATATGATGTAACCGGCCGTACTGTACTGACCCGGGAAGTTAAAGGTACCGGTATGCAGACTGTTCAGGTAGATGTATCTTCCTTGAATGCAGGTATGTATAATATGGAGATCGCTACTGCGGATCGTCGTGGTGTAAGCAAATTTACTGTTTCCAGATAAGTTAAGAGCCATACCGCATTGTGCCGGTAAGGCGAACCGGAAAAGCAGACCATTACCGGTCTGCTTTTTTGTGATATATTAATAAGCTCTTTTAAGAAATGCCGTTGCTTCGGGAATTGCCGTACGCATTTCGTTTTTGAACCATACTATTTTTTACTCAACCAGGACGCATATGAAAAAACTATTTACAGGCATTGCATTATTATTTCTCCCTGCAGCGGGAGCCGTCGCACAAGTCAGTGTGGATCTGTCTATCAGGATCACCAGTCCCCAGCCTGATGCCATCATAACCTGTTACGATGATCTGACCATCAGCTATACGCTGAAAAATAATGGTCCTGACCCTATTGATCTTACAGGTGCAGACTCTACTATTATAGTAGGCATCCAGGGCACTATGGACAGTACGTTCAGTTTAGGAGGCCAGGACATGATAAGCTTTGATACTGTCGGTAAATTTGCATTGGGTGTTGATGAGGAAATGACAGGCCAGACCGTTACCCGTAAGGTAAAAGATATTTTCAGAGTATGGAAATATCCTATCGAGCCCGGTACGTCACCTGAAATTTACAGGGAGAACGTACGTTCCGGCCGGTTTGTGCTTTATATTGAAACGCTGGGTTTTATTGACAGAGTGACCAGGCAGATGGCTTATAATTATAATGATGAGGTGGATACGAATGATATCGGCTATGTAGTGGTATCATTTGACTGTGGTATTAACGTGAAAGAGATCAATGCGCATACTTCCGCACTGAATGTTTATCCGAATCCTGCGCTCAGTGGTGTAGCCAGCTTTGAATTTGAATTCAAAGGTAATGAGACCGCTACTGTTCGCGTATATGATGTAACCGGCCGTACTGTGCTGACCCGGGAAGTTAAAGGTACCGGTATGCAGACTGTCCAGGTAGATGTATCTTCCCTGAATGCAGGTATGTATAATATGGAGATCGCTACTGCGGATCGTCGTGGTGTAAGCAAATTTACCGTAGCTCAATAAGATACTATTCTGATTAACTGCTCCCGTTCCTACAACGGGATGTATATAAGGCAGGCCATAAATTGGTCTGTCTTATTTTATTTAGGCTGCTTTGAGAATTACAGTATACAGAATAGAAAAAAACTTTAGTGCCTATCTGCTTATAGGCAACAACCTTTTATTATATGGGTACGCTTTGCTGAGCAGTGTCCTTTCTGAGGCTCACATGCCGCTTTGGCTATAAAGGAACTGGTCATTCCGAACGGATGTGAGGCATCTCTTATAATAATTGGTAGCTTATAATGGCTTTGTTTCCTATATATAGATAGCAGTAAAGTTTTAAAAAAAAATTGGCTGATATACCCAAGGATTATCCTGCTCTTTCCGTCTTTATATTAATAGAATGTTTTTTAACACTTAAAACTAAATGTATATGAAAAAAATCCTTACAAGCTTCGCTTTATTATCCTTCGGGGCTTTAGCCGCAAATGCACAGATAACTACTTCGGACTTGTCTGTCACCATCACCAGTCCTCAGCCTAATGCTGTATTTAACTGTGATGATGACCTGACCATCAGCTATACGTTGAAAAACAATGGTCCTGATCCTTTTGACCTGACAGGTGTTGATTCCACTATCCTGGTGGGTATCCAATGCTCTATGGACAGTACATACACTTCCGGGGGCAGGGATATGGTGAGCTTTAACCCGATAGGAAAGTTTGCACTGGCAGTTAACCAGGAGGTTTCCCGGCAGACAAGGACGCGTAAAGTAAAAGACCTGTTTAATGTGTGGAAAGTTCCTTACACTGCGGGTGATCCGTTTACTACTTTCAGGAATAACCCCATTGCCGGTCATTACATCATTTATGTCCGGACCATTGGCTTCGGTAACGCTGATGCCAATAATGTCTGGCAGGAAGCGCCTAATTATGAAGACCTGGTGGATACTAACAATTTAAGTGCTGTTGTAGTAGAATTTATTAAATGCCCTATCAGTGTCAGGGAGATCAATGCCAATACTGCAGCGCTGCATGTATATCCTAACCCTGCCGCCAACGGGCTGACCAGCTTTGAGTTCGAGTTCAAAGGTAATGAAAGCGCAACGGTTCGGGTATATGACCTGACCGGCCGTACCTTATTAACACAGGAAGTAAAAGGTACCGGTATCCAGACTGTCCAGGTGGATGTATCTTCCCTGAATGCAGGTATGTACCAGATGGAGATCGCTACAACCGATCGCCGTGGTGTAAGTAAATTTACTGTAGCTAAGTAACTTCAGCTATTATAGGAATAGATCAGGGCAGACCGGAAGGTCTGCCCTGTTTGTTATTCGCTTAGTCGCTTTTCAGCTTATGCAGCAGCCTGGGCCGGAGCAGGAACTGCAGGTGGTATGCCAGCGAGGGCAGGTGAGTCGGAGCATGCATATTTTCCTTCATACGGCTTACCTGCTCTAATATGGACGGATGCGCCAGGATATAGCTGAACTGCTCACCGGCGATAAGCTGGTTATGGATGCAGGTGATGACATAATGCTTATAATCATAGAATTTACAAAGGTTCATCTTGTGCAGCAGGTTATCAGCGTGGATCACTATATTTTCAATGATCAGTACGCCATGCCTGAAGCACAGCTCCATGAGGTTGATGATGGCGACCGGGTCCAATGCCAGCTCATCCAGGGTATTGTGCAGGTACAGGAATTTAATGTTATCATGTGTTTCCAGGATCTGCTTAAGCTGTTCCAGTTGTAACCGCCTGTTACAGACCGGCAGGCTGATCAGCGTTATATCCAGGTTTGGCAGGTGTGCTGCCAGCGCGTTCCTGGCTTTGGGGCTGCCTATAATGCTGTCCGCGTTGTCCAGCAGCAAGCGGCTCAGGATGTAATTACACTCAAATACCGAACCTGCAAATCCGATATGAGATGCTTCTGCATTGAAGCCCCATTTATGGTATATCCATTCCTGGAGCAGCTGGTGTGGAGGTGTTCCGTCATACTGCTGCAGGAACCGGGCTTTAGCCTGCTGGTAGGTCGTTTCCTGCATCCTTATACCGGTGACAGGAAAATTATGGAGGGCCGCCTGCTTTAATTTGTAAGGTATATTATAAGCCGCCTGCCTGGCCGGCCGGGTCTTTGCCATCGCTGTATTGACCTTTAATCCTTTTTGCGGGAAGCTGATCAGCCAGCCTTCCCATGCCAGCTCTTCCAGCGCCTTTACAACGGTATTCCTGTTCAGGCTGCACAGTGCCGCCAGCTGCCGGGAAGAAGGCAGCCAGTCTTGCAGCGCCTGGTTGAGGATACCTTCCTTAATGTGCTCCATCAGCGTCTGGTACTTGGGCTCCTGCTGTTTCCACCGCATATTCGTAAAATAGTGTATACTATCTGGACTATTCATTTTTGCTTATAATTGGACTATTGGTGTAGTCCAGCAAAGCTATACTTTTGCTCCCAAATTATAAATGAGCAATGAAAAAAACTTTATTATCAGTAAGCATCTTATGCAGCGGCCTAATGGTATATGCGCAGGAGCAGGCAGATACGCTGGACGGCGTGCGCTACAATATCGCTCCGCTGGTTAAAAGCGTACAGGAGTATAAGAATAAGCAGCAGCTGGTGCTGAATGAGACAGCGCTTAAATATTCCAATGCCACAACAGTGGACCAGCTGCTGCGCAGTGTAGCCGGCATAGACATCCGGCAGCGCGGACCGGCAGGCGTACAAAGTGATATTGCCATAGACGGCGGTACCTTCGACCAGGTGATGCTGCTGGTCAACGGGCTGAAGATAGCAGACCCGCAGACAGGTCATAATATGATGATGCTGCCTTTTGAGATCCAGAACCTGCAGCAGGTACAGGTGATCAAGGGTGCGGCGTCCAGCATGTACGGTGTCAACGCGCTTACGGGCGTGGTGAATGTTATAACCAAAGAGACGGACCGGAATTACCTGGATATTACCTTATCGGGAGGAAGCTCCTTAAAAAGGAACGAGCAGGAGCAGCTATACTATAATTCAGGCGTGGTGCTGCAGGGAGGATTGAAGACGGGTAATTTCTCCCATAATTTCAATGCCGGCTGGAAATACGGGAACGGCTACCGTCCCAATACGGCCTATAACTCTCCCAATGCCTGGTATGATACCAGAGGCAGGATCGGAAAGCATCATTTGCACCTGATGGGCGGGTACCGGTATATGGACTTCGGGGCTAACGGCTTTTATGCCGCTCCCGGGGACAGCAACAGCCACGAGACCGTCCAGAATACGATCCTGGGGCTGAAGCATCTTGTACCGCTTCACAGGCAGCTTGTATGGACCAATGATGTTATCTATAATTACAAGACGGATGACTATAAGTATATAAAGGAACCTGTGCTGGGACACAATAAGCATTTTCAGAATATCGTGAACCTTACTTCCGCGCTGCAGTACAAAAGCAGGATCGGTACTGTAAAGCTGGGCCTGGAGTTCAGGAATGAGCAGCTGCACAGCAGCAACCTGGGCACGCACCAGCGTTTCAATACCGGTGTGCTGTTCAATTATGACGTGCTCTTAGCGAAAAAGTGGTCTGTAGAAGCGGGTGCTTATGCCAACCAGCATTCCAGCTACGGCTTCCAGCTATATCCCAACCTGGGCATCGGTTATTTCCTGGGCAGCCATTCCAAGCTGATAGCCAATATCAGCTCCGGTCAGCGGCTGCCTACCTTTACAGATCTTTATTACCAGCAGCGAGGTGTGATAGAGGGTAATGCCGGCCTGAAGCCGGAACAGGCCATCAATACCGAGATAGGTTACCAGGCGAAATGGCAGGAGATGCAGTTGAATACCTATGTCTTTTACAGGTCTATAGACCGCTTCATAGACTGGACAAAAGCCGATGTGAACGATGTATGGCGGCCTGCAAACTATCATCAGCTGAATACCTGGGGCTACCATATCTCCCTGTCTCAGGACCGTCAGTGGAACGATCATATAGCGGCCGGCTACAGGCTGGGATATAATTACCTGTATCCCGACCTGAAAGAGCAGGAAGGCGGCATTATTTCAAGATATGCGGTGAATGCATTGCAGCATCACTTTATACTGAGCGTACATACCCTGCTTTGGGACAGGCTGAAGCTGCAGGCGGGCGCCAGCTATCAGTCCCGTATCTCCTATAAGGATTACTGGCTGATGGATGCAAGCATCGTATATACCCGTTCGAAATGGGAAGTAGGCTATAACGTTCAGAATTTAGGAAATGTGACCGTAACGGAGGCCGGAGCGAACCCGCTGCCCGGTACCTGGATGCAGCTATTTTTGAAATATGCTATCCGTTAAATAGATTGCGACATACCTTGTCGCCTGCAGGTGTTTACTTTGTAAAGCAAATACGGCAGGGGTATCTTACCTGCTGTATTGCAATACAGGACTGCAGCTAATGGGTTAGTGAATATAGCTCCTGAGAAGAGGCTTTCTAAAAAGCCTCTTTTTTGTTATATTGGCTTGTCTATCACATTAGGCCCGTCTGGTCATATTGAGCTTTTGTTGTCACATTGAGCCTGTCGAAATGTGATATGCATGTATAAGCAACCCTGTCATATGGAGCTCAACCGAAATATTGACAGGGTTGCTTATTTTTTAGACAGCCGTATTTTTTAGGATAGATAGCAAGGAAAATACGCTGCTTATTGTAATATGGGCATCAGAAAATAACTAAAGGCTGACCTCAGATGGTCAGCCTTTAGTTATTCAGCGGGTCTGGAATTGGTTGCCAGCTTTAGTATCTAAAGCTTTACTATTTTCCTGATGATAACATGGCCCTGCTCTGTGGTGGTCTGCAAAACATATACGCCCGAATGAAGGCTTTCGGTATTGATAGTAATGCTGTTCCTGCAGGTACCGTCCCATACACGTTTACCGTCCAGAGAGTACAGCGCTACATAAGCGGTGCCCTCCGTTTCAAGGGTAATGCTGCCGTGGAACGGTATCGGGTAAATTTTTATATTATTGTCATTGCCTATCCGGTCTATGCTTAATCCCTCTACGATAATAGTATCGGACGTAGCTTCGCAATTGTTGCTTTTTACTGACAGGCTGTAGCTGCCGTCTGCTGAGGGGGTATAGGTGCTGCCGTTAGCTCCATTGATAGGATTGCCGTTCAATAGCCATTGATAGGATTCATAAGCAGATACGGCAGATAATGTGTTGCCATTCCGCTGGATAAGGGGAGCGGCAAAAGCAGATACCTGGAAGGTATGAGCCAGGGTGTCATTATCTAAATATTCATCCCAGGCGCCTACAATAAAGGCCCTGGCGTTATAGGTACCAGCAGGAACGGGGCTCCATTTCCGGTTGAATACAGCACGATGCAGTGTGCCCGGTGCAATAGCGGTACTGACCGTATCATAGCCCACTATTACATTATTGATCGAATATCCAATGATAATATCCCTGAGCGTATCGTTCCCGTCATTCTTTACCGCATATTCAAAAGCGATGTCAGCGCAATCAAATACTTGTTCATATTCCGGCCTGATCTTAACAACGGCTATGTCTTCCAGCGTACAATCTGTATGCGCAATAAAGGACAGCGTGTCATTAGTACCCTGTTCTGACAGGTATCCTGAATAGGTTGAGGTAGCGTATGAAACGGCTGATGGGGCAGAAGTACTTTTAATATCCGTTACGGTAGGGCTGACACTGCTGCCGCAGGATAAATAGCCATTGTTTTTTACGGCTATTAATATAGAATTTACGCCTTCTTTGCCTACGGCAAAATAGCTGCCGTCCTTACCTTCGATAACATTATACAGTAATTCATCGGCAGTGGCTTTACCGGCTGTTCTTGTCCATTCTATCGTTCCTTCCGAGGAGAACTTTACCAGCCAGGCATCAGTACCGCCTGAGCCGTAGCTGCCTGTTTTACCGACAGCCAGGTATCCTCCGTCCGAAGTTGTAATAACATTGGTGAAATTGTCTTCACTATTGCCGCCCACAGAGTAAGCCCAGATGATATCCGCGTTTCTGTCCATTTTCATAATATAGGCGTTTTTGTCTGACCCCCCGGCCCGGACGTGGTTCCCTACGTGAATATAGCAGCTGTCTTCCGTGGTCTTTAAGCCTAATATCTCCGTATTGGTCCCGCCTGCTTTGAAGGAATAAGACCAGTTGGTATTACCGGCGGTATCTACGTTTAAGATGCGGGCAAAGCCTGATCCTCCTGCCACGGTATAGCTGTTATAATCCGCTCCGTCCGTAACTGCAAAGAAGAACTGGAAAGAAGTCTGAAAGAATTTGCTCCATACAGGAATACCGTTCAGGTCCGTTTTTTGTATCACGCCGCCGTAATCTATGGACGTAGCTGTTACTGCCGGGTTTGTCCAGCCGACATTCACATAATTGTCACTGCTTTTAGGCCTGTAGGTCGCCGCTATTCCACCCCTTACATTGCCTGAGGGATTGCCTACTTTATACCTGTTATACCATCCGATAGCAGCATTGTTATCCAGCTTGGAAACAGCTCCCAGGGTGCCTCCCTGTGCGCCGCTCGAAACATAGATAGACAGCAAAAGGCTGTCGTTATCATTATACAGGAGATTATTGGCGTGCGCATCGTCTATGGATACACCGCCGATATGCCATACATACCTGCTGCTGATATGATGGCCGCCGGTAGTATATTTGCTGACCACCATTGCGGTGTCGAAAGATTGCTTTTGCCCTGCAAGCACCAGCTCGCCGGTAGAAAGCTGCACAATAGAATAGTAGCTGCTGTTCGGGATCGTTTTACTGAACGTTTGAGCTACCAGGCAGGAGCTTCCGGGTAGCAGTACCGCAGCCAGTAAAATTTTTTTAGATAAATTTTGGAACATTTTTTTGAGACCAAAATTATTCACCGGAAAAAGGTTTGATTTTAGAGTTTCGGAATTATCATTTCCATATCGGTAAAATGACCGTTACCAGACAAACGGACTTTAAATAGCTATTGCAAGGAGCTTTGTTTTTCATTGCGATAATACTTCGCCGAAAAAAAGCGGTTGCCCGAAAATAGGGCAACCGCTTTTGGAGATATTTTTTATGAGGTGCTAAAAGCTGGAAACTACGTTCAGCCTTAAGCCGTTGAACGCGGGCTCATACCGGCATACACCCCCGGTACAGTTGATCCCTTCCACCTGCTTTACCCAGGCAATGGAGAACCTGTGCGCTCCCTGGATATAGGAGAGGAAGATATTGTAATAATGCTTCTTCTCATTGCCGCCGTTGGGCTTGATATTATACATATCCGATACGGCTATGGCATATTTTGAAGCTACGGAATACTCAAAGCTGGCGAACATCCAGCTTCCGTAATCCTGTTTGGTATCCATATACTGGAATTGCATTTTACCCGAATGCATATCGGTAAAGCTGTAGGTGATCTCCGTATAAGGGGTCAATGCTACGAGCATCGGTACGCCCGGCTTATTCTGGTAGTAATCCTGGTTATAATGCATATAATGCACACCCAGGTCCACGATAGTCCTGGGAATGCTCCTGATATTGGCTTCAAAGAGGAATTCCCGGAACAGCTTGATATCATTGATCGTATTGATATGGGTATAGCTTATATTGAACATATATTTGTCAACAGGCATCAGGTCCAGGTTGGCGCTTAAAGACTGCTCGCTGAGGTCCTGGGATGCAGGCATATATCTTGATATCAGCCTTTGGGGACGTATCTGTGCCATGATAGGCTGCCAGTTGATCATACCCGCGTTGGCCTGGGTTTCGCCCGGGGAGGTCCTGAGCACAAAATTTTCCGTACGCTTGCCCATAAGGTTGACGGCTATGCCTTTCTGTGCATAGGTAAGAGTGCTGTACATAACGGTACCGTCCCTGTTCATCAGCCGCCCGTTGTAATCGTTGATGGCCTCAGCCGTTTTATAGGCGGCTTCCACATCCCAGGAAAAGCCTCCTACGGAGAGGTTGTTATAAAAGCTAAAGGCGTAGGTATTATACTTGGGTATAAACCTGTCCTCGGACGGAAAGCTGTTGATGGTGTTGACAATATTATCCATGGAGCCTTTGTCCAGTGTGCGGTTAACGGCACCGAATCCGGGCGCCAGGAAGACCTTATCCCTAATGGCGAAGCTGCCTTCTATAGCGCTGCCCTTTATCACAGGCTGGAATCTTTCAAAGACGTTCTTTTGCTGTCCTGCGAACCCCCTGACCGTGACATTGTCCAGCAGGTTGTATTTAAGATGCATACCCACCAGCGCGTTGTCGATCAGCATACCCCTGTCCTCGTAGGAACGGAAAATGATACCCGTGCCTATCTGGTCATAGATATAGCCGGCGGTGGCCGTCAGCTTATTGAATTCCTTGCTCAGGCTGAATGCCCCGATACCGAATCCTGTCATACCTACTACCGGGTTCTTCAGGTTGGAATTGGCAAACCCGTCTACCCTGAGGAAGGCGTTGAAGGATTTGTAGCTGTACCGCAGTGACATCCAGGATTCGCTGCCGCTGAGCAGGTTATCATACAGCGGGTTATTGGACGCGCCTATGGACGGGTCTCTCTGGAAAAAGTTTCCGTTGATCATGATATCACCGGATAAATGCCCGAGCTCTACGGCAGGAGCCGGTTCTGGTGTTGCAGGATATTCGGAAACAACCGGTGTTTCCCGGAGAATGTCAGGTGCGGCAGCCCTTGCAGTATCTGTTACGTCCTGCGCAAATCCCTGCATGCTGCTCAGCAATAGTGCTCCGGCAGAGGCAGATTTGATAAAATTAATTTTCATAAAAATATGAAATAGGAAAAAGAGTTGTTTAAAAATTATTCAGGGATTAAACCCGGATCATTTTCAAGGGTCTAAGAAAAGTTAATACAAAGTAAATCACTTTATTGAAATTAAAAAATTATTTCTTAACGGTAATTTTTCCGAAAAAATAAGGGATATTATTATTTTCATTACTTTTGATTCAACGAATTGTTATCTTTATTTAATTTCATCATATGAAAAAGTTATTCCTGCTATCGTTCAGCCTGCTGATCAGCACCTTTTTATTCGCCCAGACCGGGGGATCTCTGCCCAATACGCCTATCAAGGATGCGAACGGGCAGACCGTAGCCTTCAATAAGATCTTTACCCCTGGTAAGGTCACCATTGTAAGTGTCTGGAATGTACCCTGCATTCCCTGCCGCCAGGAGCTGAACGCGGTGAAGGGCAAGCTGGCCGGCTGGAAGAAGGAATCAGACATTGATTACAAGATCATCTCTATCGACGATGCCCGCGCTATGGGCAAGGCCAAAGGCATGGTGAAAAGTAACGGCTGGCCGTTCGATGATTATTATGATCCGAACTCTGACCTGAAACGTTCTCTGAATTTCCAGGAGGTTCCCTTCACGTTCATAGTGGATAAAAGCGGTAAGATCGCTTATATGCATACCAGCTATAAGCCGGGAAGTGAGGATATATTGTATAAGAAAGCAAAGGAACTGGCTCTTAAGAAATAAGTTTTAAATACCCCGGAAGCGTAGTGCAGATCAATGTGCTACGCTTTTTTATTTATTTTTGTCACAGTATGCGCAGCTACCTTTTCCGATCCAACGCCTTTATGCAGCAATTCTGGTCTTCATATTACTGGAAAACCCGGGAAAAGGCCGCTGTGCACTTAACGTTTGACGATGGTCCTCATCCTGTTATAACGCCCTTTGTCCTGGACCTGCTTAAGAAGTATGATGTCAGGGCCACTTTTTTTTGTATCGGCAATAATGTAGCGCGTTACCCGGAAGTGTACCAGTCCATTATAGATGCGGGTCATACCATAGGCAATCATACCTATGACCATAAGAATGGCTGGAAGACGCCCGACAGCCTGTATATCCGCAATGTGCTGAAGGCGGAAGCGCTGATCGGCTCAAGGCTGTTCCGTCCCCCGTACGGGCGTATCAGGAACAAGCAGGCCCGGTACCTGATCAAAAGAGGGTATAAGATCGTCATGTGGAGCCTCCTGACGGGTGATTTTGATAGGAACCTTTCTCCCGAAAGCTGCTGGAACCATACCGTAACCCGTTTGAAAGAAGGTGATATCATCGTCTTCCACGACAGTGAAAAAGCATGGGACCGGCTGGAATATGCATTGCCCCGGCTGCTGGCTTACTGCCGCCAGAAAAAATGGGATATCCGCAGCCTGTGATCCCGGCCGCTCAGACAAAGCCATACTAAGTGTACTGTAAACGGCGTTCTTACAGCATATCCATACTATTCAGCACAAATACGCTCCAGTGATCATAATAATTCTGCACCAGGATCACCTGTTCCTGCCGCTGTTCCGTCAGGTAGCCGGTGGCGAACGCCAGCCCGGCTGCGGCGGCCGTAGGATAGTCGGAAGTGTAGGGCTTGTAATGCGTGATATTTCTTACATCGTGGTCGTTCAGCAGCGGCTTGTAAAATTTGCTGAAGGTCGCTGTGCCGATATCGCCGAGTATCCAGTCGCGGTCTTCCGTGGCAGGGATGCCTGCCAGGAACCGGTGAATATTGTCAGCAACGGCGTGGCTGCTGTTGGCCCTGAAAATATGATAACCTGCAATGGCGGCAATGGAATCTGCCTGGGGCTGATGCGATAGCCTGAAAAAGGCGGCGCCTTCGCTGAGATTGGCATCGCTGTCCAGGCCTTTATGCTGCCGGAGCAGGGTATTGGTGATGGTATAGGAGCTGGGTGTCAGCTCATCCACGCCGCCCACGATATATTGGTCGGGAACGGAGGGCTCCAGCAGCTCAATATCCAGTAAGGCATGCTCAAAGGAGTGTCCCCGCTGCACAAAGGTCATATTGTGCGCGTGGCTGCGAAGCAGAAGCGCTATCTGGCCGCCAATGGTATTCTGCGTGGATTGGATAAATGCCGTAGGGGTGAGCAGTTGCTCCTCCTGGCGCACTATCTGGCTGAGGAACTGCTCCGTATCGGAAAGCAGCCCGTAAGCCGTCCCTACATTGATAGCGCTTACTTCCTGCCCGGCGGCACCTGCAAGGATATTTTTTACAGCAGCTATGCTCAGGCGTATGGGCCTGGGCATACGGCGCAACTGCATAGGCGGTATCAGGTCTTTGTAATCAGGCTCCCGCGCGTAGGCCGCTCCCGCTGCAGCCTGTTCCAGGCAGCGTAGCGGTGTTCCGGGAGCAATAAGGCCGCCGGCAGTATAGGCACAGTAACTATTAATGTAGAGCATATGGGGATTATACGCCTCAAAAGTAAAATTATATGCCCTAATCGTCAAAAATTAACGTATTAAAATTAAATTTGAAGCAGGACATAACCACTATACAGAAGCATGGTGCATATTACCAACAACAGCTACCGGGAACCGATGGAAAGGGAAGAGCTGCAATACCTGGAAAGACATGCTGTCCGGCAAAGGAAGCTGTTCCTGAGGGTGGCGCATTACATCTTTCTGGGGCTGGCACTGTTTATGACGGCCCTGTACACTTTTTCCAACTTTACCTATGATCCCGGTAATATAGATGAGAGAACGGAAACGCCGCTCTCCCCGGTATTTGTATTGCAGGTCGCCGCCGGGATGTTCCTGTTTTTTGCGATAGTGCTGGGACTTTTATATTACTTTACCATACTCAGCCTGTTCCGGGAAATAAAGAGCGGCTATAAAGTGGTGGAGCAGGCCTTTATCGTGGAAAAGAAATATATGTCACAGACGCATAGCTACCACTTTTACCTGAGCAGCAGGATAAAAAAAAGCATTGAAGTGAATAAGAAAGATTATAACTTTTACGATGTCAATGATGAGATCAATATCGAGTACAGCCCGGCATCCTACCATTTTTTCGGTTATCATTAAGATAATTCATAATTAAATAACCCGGAGCGGTAGTCCCGTTACAGGGAGTTTGCATAAATTCATCCCCCGAAACAGAATCGTATTTTTATGGTAGCCAAATATGGTATTAAAGGACATCTGGTAAGAGACATTAGCTGGCTGTCTTTCAACGAAAGGGTACTGCAGGAGGCGCAGGATCCGCAGAATCATATCCACGACCGCCTGAAATTCCTGGGTATTTTCTCCAATAACCTGGATGAGTTCTTCCGTGTACGTGTGGCCACCCTTAAGCGCATGGCGCAGTTCGGCAAGAAAGCGAATGTGCACCTGGAAGAAAATCCCAAGGAGATACTCAGCCAGATCAATACTATCGTGGAAAAGCAGCAGATAGCGTTCAGGAGGACCTATACCCATATCATTAAGGAGCTTGGCGGGTACAATATCTTTATCAAGAATGAAAAGCATCTCAGCAGGGAGCAGAAGCATTTTGTAAAAAAATATTTCTATGAGCAGGTATATCCCAATATTGTGCCCCTGATGATAGAATCCTTACCCCAGCTGCCCTTGCTTAAGGACAAGAATATTTACCTGGCCTGTGCGCTGCGTATTTCCACACACCCCGAAAAGAAGCGTTTTGCCCTGATCGAGATCCCGGCAAAAAGTATTGAACGGTTCATTATACTGCCGTCAGAACCGGGTGAGCAGGACATTATCCTGCTGGAGGATATCATCCGCTATAACCTGCCTAATATCTTTGCGCCTTTTGGTTTCGATGACTGCGCAGGCCATATTATAAAAGTTACCCGGGATGCAGAGCTGGATATTGATAATGACGTCAATATGAACATCATCACTTCCATTGAAAAAGGTCTGAAGAACCGTAAGAAGGGAAGGGCCACCAGGTTTGTCTGCGACAGGAATATAGATACCGACCTGCTGAACTACCTGGTCAAACGGCTGGGACTGACCCATTCCGATTATATCAATAAGGGAGGACGGATACACAATTTTAAGGATTTTATGAAATTTCCCGAAAGTGTGTTCAATGATATAAAGGAGCATACAAAGCCTTTTATCCATAAGGACCTGGTCCAGCCCTGCAGGATCATGGATATCCTGGATGAGAAGGATATCCTGCTGCATTTCCCCTATCACAGCTTTGACAGCCTTATAGACCTGCTGAGGGAAGCGGCCATTGACCCGACCGTAAGAAGCATCAAGATCACCTGCTACCGCCTGGCGCAGAATTCAAAGATCATCAATACCCTTATCAATGCGGCCAAGAACGGCAAGGAGGTGATCGTTTACCTCGAGCTGAGAGCAAGGTTTGATGAAGAGGCCAACCTTTACTGGAAGACAAAGCTGGAGGAGGAAGGAGTGACCGTACTGGTAGGCGTGCCGGATATGAAGGTGCATGCCAAGATATGCGTGATCAAAAGGGTCATAAAAGGCAAGATATCATATTACGGGTTCCTGAGCACGGGAAATTTAAATGAGAGCACTGCCAGGATATATGTGGATACCTGTCTCCTGACCAGCAATAAAAAGATGCTGCGGGATGCCGAGTATATTTTCGAGTTCCTGGCCGGGCCGGAGCAGCACCAGAAGTCCCTGCTGAAATGTAAGACGCTGCTGTTGTCACCTGTAAATATGAGGGAGGCCTTCCTGAAGCTCATAGAGCAGGAAATAAAGAATGCCAAAAGAAAGAAGACAGCCGAGATTATCATTAAGCTGAACAGCCTGGTAGACAGGACGCTGATCAATAAGCTCTACGAGGCGGCGCATTTCGGAGTAAAGGTGCAGCTCATTATCCGGGGCATCTGCTGCGCTGTTACCAGAAACAGTAAATTCAGGACGCCCATCAGCGCTATCAGTATCGTTGACAGGTACCTGGAGCATTCCAGGGTATTTTATTTTTACAATAACAATAACCCTAAAGTTTACGTTTCCTCTGCAGACTGGATGGTAAGGAACCTGGACCACCGCGTGGAAACGGCTTTTGAGATAGAGAATGCCGCCCTTAAACAGGAGATCACGGATCTCCTGCATATTGAGCTGAATGAAAACGTGAAAGCGCGTATACTGGATAATAAGCAGCGTAATCATTATGTTGAAACGACCGGGGAACCGTTCAGGGCCCAGGAAGAACGCTATTACTATTTAGCTGCCCGCACCAGCTCCGAACATTAAAGAAGCTGCGTTATAAGAAAGCTGTCCTGTCTGAAGCCTCTTGTGTTGTTACATTGAGCCTGTCGTCATTGAGCTTGTCGTGTCACATTGAGCCTGTCGAAATGTAGCAGGCCCGGAGACCGGCAACCCTGTCCATATTCCGGCTTAGCTCCGTAGGACAGGGTTGTTTATTTTTTTAGGCTGTATGGCTCTTAGCGGAATGCTGTCCATTTATTCTCCAGCCAGGTCTTGATAAACTCTTCCGTAAAATCGATCCTTACCGGCACCACGGAGGCAAACCCGTTCTTAAGCGCTTCCACATCGGTATCTTCTCCCCTGTCCCTGTTCACAAACCGGCCTACCATCCAGTAGTAGTTCTTGCCCCGTGGGTCCTGCCTTTCATCGAAGTTCTCGGTCCAGTGAGCATCGGCCTGCCGGCATATCTTCAATCCCCGGAATGCTTCCAGCGTGACCTTGGGGATATTGACATTTAAAAGGAAATGATCCGGCATCGGTTCCCCCAGCACCCTGGACACGAGCTGCTCCACTACATACCTGGATACGGTAAAGTCCGCATGGTAATTAAAATCCAGCAGGGAGAAGCCGATAGAGGGTATCCCGTCGATCGCTGCTTCCATGGCAGCGCTCATAGTGCCTGAGTAGATGACATTGATGGAGGCATTGGACCCGTGGTTGATGCCGCTGACGCACAGGTCGGGCTTTTCGCCTTTAAAGATCACGTCTATGGCCAGCTTTACACAATCTACGGGCGTGCCGCTGCATTGGTAGGTTTCCACATCCCATTCGTCAAACAGGTCCAGGCGTTCCAGCCGCAGCGGCCTGTTGATGGAAATGGCATGTCCCATCCCTGACTGGGGGCTGTCGGGAGCCACAACTACGACCCTGCCGTAAGGAAGTACGGCCTGGATCAGGTTTTTGATGCCCGGCGCATTGATGCCGTCATCATTGGTTACCAGTATCAGTGGTTGTTTCGTCATGAGATGTGTCTTTTAACAGGGCGTCCCCGGGGATGATTACCGCCGGTATGGACTGGCCTGTTCCTTTAATTGAATCCTGTACGGATTTTAATATGATAGCCTTACGCATTTCATAATCTTCACGTAATTCCTTCCTGATCTCGGGTATACGGGCGGCGATGGTACTGTCTACCGTATGCCGGAACTGCTCCGGGGTGTACCTGGCAGGAGCAGCATCCTCTCCGCAGGAAGCGGCCGCCAGCAGCATAAAGCTGCCCATGATCAAAATACAGGTCCCTTTCATAAGCAAATGCAAATTTAACGTTTGCCTCCGGCATTTGTTGTACTTTTGTGCTTTGTTTTCTTATGCTTTGCAAAGTTTAAGAATAACTTTATAGTGAGCATCCCGTAAATATAAACCAGAATACGTTGTTATCATCCTTAAAGTCTTTAAATAAGTACTTTGTAAAGTACAAATGGCGACTTACCCTGGGAGTCATCTTTGTGGCCGTATCCAACTTCTTCGCGGTATTGCCCCCGGGCATTATCAGGAAAGTGATGGACCAGGTGTATGTGCATATCAGCCAGTATAATCTTTTAGCCGACGGTCCGCAGAAGACCATTCTTAAATCCGAAGTCCTGGACCTGGTAATGTATAACGGGTTCCTGCTGATACTCTTTGCCGTATTACGGGGCGTGTTCATGTTCTTCATGCGGCAGACCATCATCGTCATGTCCCGGCATATTGAATATGACCAGAAGAAGGAGATATACACCAAATACCAGGAGCTGAGCACCTCGTTTTTCAAATCGCACCGCGTGGGCGACCTGATGAGCCGGATTTCCGAGGATGTTTCCCGGGTGAGAATGTACACAGGCCCTGCTATTATGTATGGCATCAATCTGGTGGTCTTAACGCTGCTGTGCCTTGTCAATATGTTCAGGGTGAGTGTATCGCTCAGCATTTATGTCCTGCTGCCCCTGCCCTTGCTGGCCATATCTATTTTTTATGTCAATAAGATCATCAACAGGAAATCCGAAAAGATACAGGCGCACCTTTCCAATATCACTTCCAGGGCGCAGGAGACGTACGCAGGCATCCGGGTGGTAAAATCTTTCAACCAGGAAGAAGCGATGTACCGTACTTTCAGCGAGGCCACAGAAGAGTACAGGAAGAGCAATATCAACCTGGCCCTTACCGATGCCATTTACGGACCGGCTATGGGTATCTTTACGGGACTGAGCATTATCCTTACCGTGCTTATAGGTGGTTTCCAGGCTATTAACGGCTATATCACGGTAGGCAATATAGCGGAGTTTGTGATCTACATTTCGATGCTTACCTTCCCTATCATGGCGATCGGCTTTACCGCCAATATGATCACGCGTGCCGCGGTGTCCCAGCGGAGGATCAATGAATTCCTGGATGCGCCGGTAGATATCCGGAACGCGCCCGATGCGCTGCATCATAACCTTATAGGTAAAGTGGAATTCCGGAATGTTACATTTGTATATCCCCATACCGGCATCAGGGCGCTGGAGCAATTCAACCTGGTGATCGAAAAAGGGGAAAAGGTGGCTGTCATGGGTAAGACCGGTTCGGGAAAGAGCACGCTGGTCCACCTGCTGCTAAGGATGTATGATGTGACGGAAGGGGAGATACTCATTGACGGCACCAATATCAAAGAGCTGGACCTGAGCTCCCTGAGAAAACAGGTCAGCTATGTACCGCAGGATGTTTTCCTGTTCTCGGATACCATTGCGTCCAATATTGCCATGGGAGATACCTTTGATATGGAACGTATACAGGAGGCCGCCCGGCTGGCCGATGTCCACAAGGATATCGTTGGCCTGGTAAGCGGTTATGATACCATAACCGGGGAGCGGGGCGTTATGCTTTCCGGTGGGCAGAAGCAAAGGATATCAATCGCACGGGCATTGTATAAAAAGCCCGCTATGCTTATTATGGATGACAGCCTCTCCGCGGTGGACAGCAAAACCGAGAATACCATCCAGCAGAATCTGAGCGCTATTCTTAAAGATAAGACCACGATCATTATCTCACACAGGATATTCAGGTACTGGAACTTTGATAAGATCATCATAATGGAGGACGGCAGGATCGTGGAGCAGGGCTCCCACGAAACGCTGATGAAGCTGGATGGGCATTATGCTGCGCTATACCAGTACCAGACCGAGGATGATGAATAACATAAGGGCAATATGCCTGATAACTCAAAGCGGGCGCTACCTGTCAGGTAGCGCCCGCTTTGAGTTAGGATCATTCTTTACTTAATTTTTGTCGCTTCAGGGGGTTGGCAGTAGCCTCATCATAGGCCCTTTGCCTCTTGGAAATGTCTATGGCTTCAAAGACCGCATTGCGGAACGATTGCTCATCGGCAATATTTTTGCCTGCAATGTCAAAGGCGGTGCCATGGTCGGGAGAGGTCCTGACAGAAGGCAGCCCGCAGGTGAAGTTTACGCCGTCCTCAGTGCCCAGTGATTTCAGCGGTATAAGGCCCTGGTCGTGGTACATGGCCAGTACGGCATCAAACTGCGTATGGTGACCGTGGGCAAAGAAGCCGTCCGCGCTGTAAGGGCCGAACAGCAGCCATCCTTTTTCTTTCTTCAGCTTGTCCAGGGTGGGCTTGATGATCTCTTTTTCCTCCTGGCCGATCAGTCCTCCGTCTCCGGCGTGGGGGTTGAGTCCCAGCACCGCGATCTTAGGCTTGTCTATGCCGAAATCCCGCACCAGTGAACGATGTACCACGGCGAGCTTCCTGGTAATATTTTCCCCGGTAACCGCGGCGGCGGCCTGGGCTATGGGTATATGCTCGGAAAGCAGTGCCACGCGGAAATTATTGCTGTACAGCATCATAGCTACTTCTTTCACGCCAAAGAATTCCTTCAGGAAAGGAGTGTGCCCGGTATGCTTGAAATCAGGTCCCTGCACATTCGTCTTATGGATGGGAGCTGTTACCAGTCCCTGTATGTGCCCGTCCTTCAGCGCCTGGGCGGCGTTTACCAGGCTGGCCACAGCCAGTCTGCCGGCATCATCCGTAAGAACGCCCGGCTGAATGCTGATCTCGTCCTGCCAGATAGTGCATACATTGACCTGCTTAGGGTTGAGCTGGGTAAGATCCTGGGCGGCATTAAAGCTGAATCCCTGGATATCCAGGCTCTTTTTATAAAAATTGATGATTTTAGGATTGGCAAAGATGACGGGTGTGCACATATCCAGGATCCTCGGATCGGCAAAGGTCTTGATGATCACTTCCGGACCTATGCCATTCACATCACCTATGCTGACGCCGATAATGGGTTTGCTGTTGGGTTGCATTATATATTGTTCTCTGATGTTATTGATAATAATATTGAATTAACCTTGCAAGTTAGGCATTTTTACGGTATATATGGGATATCCTTCGTTATTGACGCCTGTGATGGAACCGTACCGATCCGGCGGTAATCGTATTATTATATCTTTTGATAGGGGAAAGATGCGAGGTTTATGATAATTTTGTTGTTGAATCAGGAGCTACACAATGAATATAAGAAAAGCCCGTCCCCAGGAGATGGACAGCATTATGGATATTATCGCGCATGCCCGTAGTATCATGAGAGCGAACGGTAATGCCAGCCAGTGGATTAACGGGTATCCTTCCAGGGAGCTGATGCAGGAATGTATGGAGAAAGGCGAACTGTTTGTCTGTCTGTCGGATCAGGAACCGGCGGGCGTTTTTTGCTTCGCTGTTGCAGAGGATCCTAATTATAATAAGATAGAAGGCGCCTGGCTGAATGAAGCGCCTTACGGCGTCATACACCGGCTGGCAACCAACGGACGGATAAGAGGCGTCGCAGCCGCTGTGCTGGACTGGTGCTTTGAGCAGCATCCCAACATCCGGGTAGATACCCACCGGGATAATACGATCATGCAGCATATCTTTGAAAAGATGGGCTATAGCTATTGCGGGATCATCTATGTAAGTGACGGTACCCCGCGCCTGGCTTACCAGAAGGTGCCCTGATCGCTTACTCCGCTTCTTCCCACCACCTGCTGAAGGTCTGGGTACTGTCATCCAACTTTAAGACTTCTCCTATCCGGGGAGTGAGTATCCTCGTTTCCGTATTTTGTAATTTGATGATCTCCGTAAGAGGCTCTTTCCAGGAATGCAGGGCCAGCGCGAATTTGCCGGAGTGTACCGGCAGTATGTTCCTTGCATTGATATCCTTTATAACAGCCGGCATTTCGGAGGGCAGGGTGTGGATATATCTCCAGGCTTCATTGTACTGGCCGTTCTCAAGGATCGCCAGGTCAAAGGGGCCGTATTGCGTGCCTATGGCTTTGAAATGCGTATCGTAGCCGCTGTCTCCTCCGACGAATATCCTGGTGTTGCCGCTTTGCAGCACATAGGAGCAGAACAGGGTGGTATTCCGTTTAAAGGTACGGCCTGAAAAATGACGTGCCGGCGTAGCGGTGATCCTGACACCATCGGTAAACTCAGTGCTTTCGTACCAGTCCAGCTCCGTAATACCGGCCGCGGGGTACCCCCAGTATTCCAGGTGCTCACCTACGCCCAGGCCGCAGATGACCTGCTGCACCTTACCTTTCAGCTCCCTGGTGGTGGGATAATCCAGGTGGTCAAAATGATCGTGGGTGATAATAAGATAGTCAATAGCGGGAAGATCATCGGCGGTGTACAGCGAGGTGCCTTTATATGCCTTATTGGACCCTGGAACAGGGGAGGCATTGTCGCTGAGAACAGGATCGACGAGAAAGGTTTTGCCGTTCAGTATGAAAAGATAGGAAGAATGGCCGAACCAGATGAGTAAATTGGAGTCCCTTGATAAATTCTTAAGATCAGTATTGATGACAGGTATGTCATTTTTCGGTTTGATATGCTCCGGCTTCCGGAACAGGAAGTTGATCAATACGCCGAACATATTGTATCCTTTTTCCAGTTGTGGTGTGGGAGACAGGTTCTGGAACTGCCCGTCCTTATAGTGAGGTGATCTCAATATTTTTTGCAGCCTGTCTCCCGAAGGATGTTTGCCGAATTCCGGCCTGTTCATAAAATAAAGACCAAAAAGGAAAAGGGCCAGCAACAGCATTATAATAGTGTACAACATTCGTTTTAATATTTTCATATAGAAACAAAGCTATGCAGAATTACAATGCCTGCAGCGATCTTATAACGGGATTTGCATCAACCGCATGTTAATCATCCCTTGTTGACGGGGTAGCGGCTATGCCTCAGGGATTATCAAAAAGCCGGCTGTTGATGGCCTGTAATGAGGCTGACACATCCCGCATCTGCTGCAGCTCCGCCTCGTTCAGGTCGATCTCCTTGATGCTGTCTATGCCGTTTTTGCTGATAAGGCTTGGAACGCCTATACACACATCCTGCAGCCCGTATTCTCCCTCCAGGTAAACGCTGCTGGGTATAATGACATGATGATTGCATAAGATGGATTGTACCACGTGGGCCACTGCTGCGCCCGGGCCATACCAGGCTGAAGTACCCAGCAACTGTGTCAGCGTAGCGCCGCCTACTTTGGTCTTTTGCACGATATCTTCCATTTCCTGTTCTGACAGGTAGCACGATACGGGAACTCCGTTATAGGTGGCCCACCGTATCAGCGGTATCATACCCGTATCGCTGTGCGCTCCTACTACAAGCGCGCTGATATCAGAAGGGCTTTTCTGGAGCGCCTGGCTTAAATAATATTTGAAACGGGCGCTGTCCAGGGCGCCGCCCATACCGAATACCTTATTCCGTGGTATTCCCAGGGTCTTATAGGCCAGGTAGGTCATGGTATCCAGCGGGTTGCTGACAATGATAAAGAAAGCGTCCGGAGAGTGAATGAGCGCTTTAAGCACCACTTCCTTTACGATGCCGGCATTGGTGGCGATCAGCTCTTCCCTGGTCATACCCGGCTTCCTGGCTATGCCGCTGGTAATGACCACCACATCGCTGCCGGCAGTGGCCGGGTAATCGTTGGTAACACCTTTTATCGTAGTGTAGAAGTGATTGTAAACGGCTGTCTGGTTCAGGTCCATGGCCTTTCCTTCCGCGAAATTTTCCTTGATGTCCAGCAATACCAGCTCGGACAGGAAATTGCGCTGCGCCAGGTAATCCGCACAGCTGGCGCCGACATTGCCCGCACCTATAACAGTTACTTTCATAACAACCTGGAATTTGATTAGAAGGTACAATTTCGGAAAAATGCACGAACTAAACAATAATGATGCATGTTGCCCGGGCAGGCTTATAGCTTTATGCCTGCCTGCAATGAAAGCTTGAACCCTACGCCGGTCTTTAAGCCCTTATCAAAGGTCAACACCGGCATAGGCGGCACCGCATTGGCACCCAGGAAAAAGCGCTTGCTTATATGCCAATAGAAATTATTATTCATGCCTATGGAAATACCATAGAATATATCCTGCCGGTAAGGGTACCTCTCCGTATAGGTATCCTGGAATCTCCCCACTCCGGAATGTACTCCTACAGCATATTCAAACCTGTTTTTCTGTACCACCGTTGCATTGAATGCCGCGGTCACCAGGTAATATTTATGCTCATTCCAGCCAGGAATATATAGCTGCTGGCCATAATAGAATCCTAATTGAATGCTCCTGTTATGTGCTGTGCCGAAATACCTGGTATATTCCACGCCTTTGTGGAAGGTCCTGTAAAAAAATCCGATAGGTATTACCGAAAGATAATTGTTATAATGGACACGTTGCGCATAGAGCGTTATTCCATTGCTCGATAAAAGCAACAATACCAGGCAGGCTTTAAGGAGTATCCTGTAATACATATGCAGTAGCTTTAAGTTGAAAATAAACTCACCTCGGAGGTTAAAATATATTATGAAAGTCTTTGGATCAAAGACGTACTACCCGCCACTGATCTTGGGTAGTCTGCAGAATAAATTGCATGGGAGATGTTCTGATACCCGATTTTTACCGGTATATTATGTATTACCTGGCGGCCCTATAATACATCCTGTTGTCGATCATATCATTCACATACACCTGCTTGTAGTAATGGAAATGACGCTGCAGGACTGAAATGGCCTCCCGGTAGCTGAGGTCAGCCTGCAGGTTGGTTGTGTTCATACTGTCTGCAGGGAAACGGTACACACCGGTGAGCTGCTCATTGAAATAGGTCAGTTGCAGGCTGTCGCTGATAAAGTAAGTATCTGCTCCTGCCTTGGCCAGGATCATGCCGTTGCCTCCGCGGGCGTCACGTCCCAGGGCATAATAAGGCTCCGGGTACCCGAGAGCGGTCATTACGGTGGGCAGAATATCTATCTGCTGCATCAGGTGGGAATTGCGTGTGGCAGGAAATGCCTGCTGTGAGGGGTCGTATATAAAGATCGGTATCCGGAACTTGCCGGTCTTATACATATAAAAATCATTGGAGCCTATAGGAGAAGCATGGTCAGCGGTAAAGATGAACAGGGTGTTGCTGAACCAGGGCTGTTCGGCTGCTTTCCGGAAGAACTGCTGCACCGCGTAGTCGCTGTAACGTACCGCGCTGTATATCGGCAGCCCCTCTTCTTTGAACCGGTCCCGGTACCGGGCAGGAATGATATAGGGCTGGTGGGAGTTGATATTGAACATGGAGGCATGAAAGGGCTGCGGCAACTGCGCTATTTCATCGGCCACACGTTGCATGAACGGCTCATCCCATATGCCCCAGCTACCGTCATAATCTTTTTCATTATTGTATTCCCTGCGCCCGAAATACCGGTCATAGCCCGCGTTTTTGGCGAACAGGTCAAAGTTCATGCTCCCGTTCGTGGCATTATGAAAGAAAACAGAAGTATAGCCGTAGGGCTTCAGCAGGCTGGCAAAGGAATTGATATTGTTATTGGCATATGCCGAGGTGATGAAGGAATGATCCGTAAGCCCGGGTATGCCGGCAAGTATGGCCGGTATGCCCTGTGCCGACTGGAAGGAATTGGCATAGGCATTGGTAAAGGTATAGCTGATCTGCATCAGGCTGTCCAGGAAAGGCGTATAGCTTTTACCGGCGGTAAGGCCGGTGAATTCCTTTGAAAAGCTCTCCAGGATGATCACCATCACATTCCTTGGGATAAAATCCCGCCCTTTATCGGGGTAGTGGATGGGTTGCACATAATTCCTGGCTTCCGCATCATCTGTATAATGTACGTGCTCCATTTCCCGGCTCTGCAGGGAAGTGATGATATTGAAGGTGGTATTGAGCACCAGCGGAACCTGCTGGTTAGTGGTATATAATATGGCATTCCTGGGGGTGATAGGTACCAGTTGGAGGCCTCCCCTTACCCCGATGACCATAAGGCCTGCAGCTGCCAGCGCTGCTGCGCTGTGCTGCCATAGCACCCGCCTGCTGCCCGGAGCGTTAGAATTAAGCAGGAGCCTGTCGCTTAGCCTGAATATGCGCCTGGACAGCATATAGATGCCCCAGGTCATAGCACCGGCCAGAAGGAAGAGGTACCAGAAGTCCCGGAAGAACCCCGGCAGCAGGCTAAGGAAGTCGCCGCCCCTGCTGATCATCTGCAGCACATCGGCATTGCTCCTGCGCTGGTTATACGGGAAGTATTTCCAGTCGGCCAGCTCAAAGCAGAGCACAAGGGCAAAGATGACCGTGAAGGCCAGGCTCCAGTACCGGGATGTTTTATAGTTCCATTTAAAGGGCAGGAGCAGCAGGAAGAACATAAGCCCTGTTGTCATACAGATAGCGGAGAGGTCAAACCGGAGCCCGTACCAGGACAGCCGTAGCAGCTCGGGGTGTCCGAAGAAATCCCTGTTGCTGATATAAAAGCCCCAGCGTGTCAGGAAGAGCGCTGCTACACATAAAAAAAGGTGTGCTGCTATGCTCCACCCCTTTTGCTTTAGATTATATGACCGGTAAGGTATCACAATATCATTCTCCGGATTCATTTTGTAATTGCCGCATGCGGGTTTGTTTGGCATCTCTGAGAAATTCTGATGCAAAAATAAAATTGTTCAGCAATTCGTCATCACTGAAAATAATATCCCTGTTGGAGCCTTCCCATTGTTTGTGGCCCTGGTGCATATAAACGATATGGTCACCGCTTTCCAGCACGGTGTTCATATCGTGCGTATTGATGACGGTCACCATATTGTACTCCGTGGTTATTTCCCGTATCAGGTGGTCGATGACCAGCGAGGTCTGGGGATCCAGCCCGGAGTTGGGCTCGTCACAGAAAAGATATTTGGGATTGAGTACAATGGCCCTGGCCAGCGCTACCCGTTTTTTCATACCGCCGCTGATCTCGGAAGGGTATTTTTTATTGGCATCCTTCAGGTTGACCCTTTCCAGCACCTCCTGTACGCGTTTGAGCTTTTTCCTGTACCCGTCCTTTGTAAACATATCCAGGGGGAACATGACATTCTCTTCCACGGTTTTGCTGTCAAACAATGCAGAGCCCTGGAACAGCATACCGATTTCCTGCCGGACCTGCTTGATCTCATCCGGACCCGCGGTAACGATATCCATGCCGTTATATAATATCTGACCTTTTTCCGGCCTGAAAAGACCGATCATACATTTCATCAGCACTGTCTTCCCGCTGCCGCTGCTTCCTATGATAAGGTTGGTTTTGCCGGCTTCCATCGTAAAGTTGACATCAATCAGCACGTTTTTGTCACCAAAACTTTTATGCAGTCCTTTTACTTCTATCATTGTTGTTGTTGAAAATTATTGGGTGTGGTATGCGATCAGCCCGTCTTTGGGAGCTTTCAGTATCTTTCCTGTCGTGAGCCCGTAAGAGGCGTGCAGGTCCTTAATGATATCCCTGAAGGCATAAGCAACGGCCCCCACGAAGTGAACGGGATATTTCCAGCTTTCCCTGTATTTTAATACGTGTTTCTGGTGGAACTCTATCAGTGCGTCTTCAATGATATTCTCTACCATATAATGACCCCTGTGGTCCATCAGGAACTGTGTGAAGCCGGCAATATACCTGTTGGGAAAAGGCCGGGCATATATGTTGTCAAGGATGGCGGTGAGGTCATTGCCGTAGCGGCTTAAGAAGGACTCTTTCAGCTCATCATCGAAAGTATTGTAAAAATAATACTGCAGCACCTTTTTACCCAGGTAGGTGCCGCTGCCCTCGTCCCCGACAATATAGCCCAGGGAAGGGTTCTGGGTTTTTATCCTGTTCCCGTCAAAGTAGGCGGAATTGCTGCCGGTACCCAGGATGCAACAGACGCCTTTTTCCAGGCCGCAGGTGGCCCTGGAAGCCGCAAGCATATCAGAATAGGCTTTGACGTTCTTGATGCCGAAGTATTTGCTGAGCTGCTTTTCGACGAACTTCGCCTTGTTGCTGTCCTTTACGCCTGCGCCGTAAAAAATGATCTCTTCAATGTTATTACGTTTCAGGTCCAGGTTCAATTCCTGCTGAAGTATGGTGGCGTATATTTCTTCGCCACAGATAAACGGATTCAGTCCCGAGGTCTGGATAGTTTTGGTAGCCTTCCCGTTTTTAACCAGGATCCAGTCGGTTTTAGTGGAGCCGCTATCTGCTATTAACAAAGACATACGATTTTGATTTGTTGAATGTTATTGGTTGAAAAAATGACTTTCAGGTGAATATTTAGTTGAAAATAAAATCTATTTTCCAAATACTGCTATTTTATCCTGAATTTTTATGATGGAATAATGTTTATTTAACAAAATAAACGCGGCGTTACGGCTTTTTAAAAGAAAAACGCCCGGAACACTTTGCGCGGAGGACCATCAGGAGCTGTTTTCCCGGCATTGCCGGCATTCTGATCCCTATCCCCAAAGGGCCGGAGTATCATTTATCGTTTGTAATAATTCCGCATAGCACAAGCCCGTTACCGGTGTGGATATGACCGGTAACGGGCTTGTGACTTTATCCCGGGCCGCGGGGCATATAGTTGTTCCCGCCGGCCAGTGCTTCAGTTCAGGTGGAATTTTGTAAAATGCGCATTTTTATGCCCGGTATGCTTCAGGAAACGGCTGAGATATAAGGTGATCTGGTCCAGCTCCAGCAGGAACCCGTCATGGCCATGCTGCGTTGCCACTACCTCCAGGTTGCTGTCCGGTATATACTGTGTCAATAGCAGTTGCTCATCGAACGGGAACAGCTGGTCGTTCTCCAGGCTGAGGATCAGTGTGCGGGCTTTTATTTGCTGCAGCGCATTGACGGGCCCTCCCCTGTCACGTCCCACATCGTGGCTGTCCATCGTCCTGGTAAGGAAGTAATAGCTCAGCGCCGTAAAGCGCTTTGCCATTTTCTCTCCCTGGTACCACTGGTAAGTGCTGGCTTTAAATACCTGCTGGTCCACCGGCAGGCCCGTATAGTCGGGATGAACACCTGATTGGTGCAGCCGGTAGGTCTCTGCAGTACGGTAAGACAGCAGGGCGATGCTGCGCGCCACTTTCAGGCCGTTCTCTCCTGCAGCAGGATGGCAGGCGCCCCAGGTAGGGTCCAGCGCTATAGCCTGCCGCTGGGCGGTATTGAACGCGATCCCGTAAGGCGTATGGGTAGCGCTGGCAGCTATTACACATATGTTTTTGAATACCTCTGCCTTTTCCACTGCCCATTCCAGCAATACCTGTCCGCCGAGAGAGCCCCCGAGACCAAGGTATATGTGCGGAAAGCCCAGGTGCTCCCGGAGCGCGTCAAAGGCCCTGGCGACATCCCTGGTGGTCCATACCGGGAAGTCATAATAATAGGGCGCGCCGGCTACAGTGTCCAGCGATAAGGGGCTGGTGCTGCCATAGCAGCTCCCTGGCATATTGGCGCATATGATGCAGTAATCCTTATCGTTGATAAGATCGTTATGACCTACAAGTCCCTTCCACCAGTCGAAACAATCCGGGCTTCCTGAAAAGGCATGCAGCACCCAGACGATATTGTCCCTGGCGGCATTGGGCTGTCCCCATACCTGGTAGGCCAGCTTCAGCCGGGAGATTTCCCTGGCGCTTTCCAGCCGGAAGGCGCCAGGGTGCTCATAAATATGTAATACGGACATCTTAAAGATTTAGGGTTTAAACGGATGCTGACGCGGCTTTTTCCGGCCGGGCGATGCGTGCGGCAGCCTGCCTGAAGTCGGCAATAATATCATCTATATGTTCAATGCCGGGGCTTACGCGGATAAGGGTGGGCGCTATCCCTGACTGTGCCTGCTCTTCTGCCGACAACTGTTCGTGCGTAGTGGAGGCCGGGTGGATTACCAGGGTTTTGGCATCGCCCACATTGGCAAGATTGCTGGCGAGCTGCAGCGCATCAATAAAAGCGCTTGCATCCGCTTTGCTGCCTTTGATATTAAAGGTCAGCACGCCTCCGAAGCCATGCTTTAAATATTTCTTTGCCTTCAGGTGATCCGGGTGACTCTCAAGACCCGGATAGCTGACAGTGGCTACCCAAGGCTGCTGCTGTAGCCAGCGGGCAAGCGCCAGCGTATTGTCGGCATGACGCTGCACCCTGAGGGATAAGGTTTCCAGGCCCTGCAGCAGCAGGAAGGAATTGAACGGGCTGAGCGCAGGACCCAGGTCCCTCAGTCCTTCTACCCGTGCCCTTATGGCAAAGGCGATATTAGGAAGACCCAGGGCATTGCCGGCTCCGAAGGTTTCCCAGAATTTAAGTCCGTGGTAGCCCTCGGACGGCTCTGTGAACTGGGGAAACTTCCCGTTGCCCCAATTGTAGGTGCCGCCATCTATAATGATGCCCCCGATGGAGTTGCCATGCCCGCCTATCCATTTGGTTGCAGACGCCACAACGATGTGCGCGCCCAGCTCCAGCGGCCGTATAAGATAGCCGCCCGCCCCGAAAGTATTGTCTACTATAATGGGCAGGTCGTATTTGTCCGACAGTTGCTTAAAAGCGTCGAAATCGGGTATTTCCAGGCCGGGGTTGGCGATGCTTTCCAGGTAGATGGCCTTTGTCTTGTCATCTATGAGCTTTTCAAAGCTGCTGATGTCGTGGAGGTCTGCGAACCTGGCCTCAATGCCGAATCTTTTAAAGGCCACCTTGAACTGGTTATAGGTGCCTCCGTAAAGATGCTTCGCGCTGATGAAATTCTCTCCGCTGCTCACGATATTGGTAACAGCGAGAAGCTGGGCGGCCTGCCCGCTGGATACCGCTACAGCGGCTACGCCACCTTCCAGGGTTGCCAGTCTTTTTTCCAGCACATCCGTTGTCGGGTTCATGATCCGGGTGTAGATATTACCGAAGGCCTTAAGGCTGAAAAGGTCTGCCGCATGGGCTGCATTATCAAAGACATAAGAGGTGGTCTGGTATATGGGTACGGCGCGGGATCTTGTTACGGGATCTATTTCCTGTCCGGCGTGTACCTGTAAGGTCTCAAATTTTTGTGTGCTCATTTTGTATAAACATTTTTGAAGTTGAAAAAAAAATATGACGATTCTTGTTTTTTTAGACAGTTTGATGGGAGGTATAGTAAGAGGCCTGGCTGTGTGCCGGGGCTTTCTTTTCCGTAATGCCATCTTCAAAAAGCAGCAGGGAGATGTGTTCGGATTGCCACCAGTCGTTTTCCAGCAGGTAGCGGTAAGATATTTCCCCTATGATATAGCTGCGTTCAGGGTCATCGTGAATGGTCTGTATACTCCTGAAATCGGTCAGCGGCAGCTTTACATTATGAGGGTGGCTGACATATACCTTAAGGATGGCATCGTCTGCCAGCTTGTTGCCCGGTTGCTGCCGCAGCTTGTGGTATTCATACTTATAACCGTATGATAAGGCCGCGATATCGCTGAGCACCGCTGAAGCTGTAGGGAAGCTGCCCGCGCCCTTCCCGTAAAAGAACTGCTCATCTGCCAGGCTGCTCCTGATAAGGACCCCGTTGTATTCCTCCTTCACAAAGGATAAAGGACTGCTGTTCCTGACCAGGGTGGGCAGCACCAGGGCGGCGATATCGCCATTCTGCAGCGGCCTGGCCTGCGCTACCAGCTTGATCTGTGACTGGTGCTGCTTGGCATATCTTACATCATACCCGTTGATGTTTCGGATGCCGTTCACCAGTATCTCGTCAGGCCTGGCAATGATGCCGAAAGCGTGCGCCAGCAGGATGATGAGCTTATGAAGGGCATCGGTGCCCTGCACGTCCAGCGCGGGGTCCAGCTCGGCAAATCCCAGGTCCTGTGCCAGTCGCAGGGCGTCCGCGTATTCCAGGTTGTCTTCAAATACCTTGTGAAGTATAAAATTGGTAGAGCCGTTGATGATGCCCGAAAGATGCTGGAGAAAATCATTGTTGTAATATTCTTCCAGGTTCCTGATCACTGGGATAGAGGCGCATACGGAGCTTTCATACAGGAAGGAGGTGTTGTCGTGACTGTGCAGCGCTATGAGCTCCTGCAGGTTTTCCGCAATGAATTTCTTGCTGGCGCTGACCAGCTGCTTGCCGCTGGCTATCGCTTTCAGGGCTATGGCCTTTGCCGCGGCGGTATCATTGATGACCTCCACGATCACGTTGATCTCGGGGTCGTCCAGGAGCTCGTCCGGGTTGGTGGTGAAGAGCCGGGCGGGTGCATTCCTTTGCTTGTCCGCGTCCTTGATACATACTTTCTTGATCGATGCGTCCAGGTAGATCGCATTGTTTAAGGCCAGGTACAGGCCTTCTCCTACAACGCCAAAGCCAAAGAGGCCGATGACTAACTTTTTTTGTGTAGACATTTGTTTGCTTTTTAGATGGGTATACAGAATTATAAAAAAAGACCCAATGCGATTTATTCTGCATTGGGTCGGTTGTATTGTATGGGCTGTTGTCCGTGATCTCAGGAAGAGCAGAATATCATATCCTGAAAAGCATACGGCAGCATCATTGGACACATCATCCAATGACAACAACGACTGCACATGGTATTACGGAACAGTTTGTTCATTTGCTTATGAGTTTTAATGCCGCTAAAAAAAACGCTCCCGGCTTTAGGAAGTCAGGAGCGTGAATATTGACAGTATATTACAATCAGGTTCTCTTGACTTATCTTTCCTTTCGGCTGGATGTAGCACCTTTTTCATATCGAAATGGTTGCTAAGACTTCACAGGGCCATATCCCTCTGTCTTTCTTGATAAGCGTTATCTTGGCGATAACAGATGCAAATGTAGCTTGAAGGAAGTTACTGACCAAATAAATTAAAAAAATTTTTTGATTTAAAAATACTGCTCTATATTTGCAGTCTTAAAAAAGTGAGGCGTTTATAAAGCGCTGAAGTTCTTTGTAAAAGCATAAGCAGAAGTAGCTCAGCTGGTAGAGCATAACCTTGCCAAGGTTAGGGTCGCGCGTTCGAATCGCGTCTTCTGCTCTTTCAATGCAAAGTTGATAAGGCCCTGGTGGTGAAATTGGTAGACACGCAGGACTTAAAATCCTGTGGGCAGCAATGCCCGTGCCGGTTCAAGTCCGGCCTGGGGCACTTTATCAGAACCGTATTGAATCTCTTGCTTATAGCTTTTAATGCAGAAGTAGCTCAGCTGGTAGAGCATAACCTTGCCAAGGTTAGGGTCGCGCGTTCGAATCGCGTCTTCTGCTCTTCAATGTAAAGTTGGAGCGCCCTGGTGGTGAAATTGGTAGACACGCAGGACTTAAAATCCTGTGGGCAGCAATGCCCGTGCCGGTTCAAGTCCGGCCTGGGGCACGGTCCGAAGCCCGCTTAGTCAGTTAGCTAAGTGGGCTTATTTTTTATCCTATTTGCTATAAAAAATTATAGTGCTTGCTGGTCATTCCGAACGGATGTGAGGAGTCTTTATAATAATTTGTAGCATCTTATAGTGTATGCTACACCTTCTATTAGGATGGCTTTATTGCTTAATATAGACAGTCAGTTTATCTTATTCTGAAGCCTGGTGAGCAATGCCTGTGCGGGATTATAAGCAGTTATTTGCAGGAATATAGCTGAAAGATCGGCTTTTTTGTTCGCTTGTGAGTAATAAGCTCCTCAACCGGGGTTTTCTGGGTCTATTTTTTAGGGTTACGGCGTTCCTCCACGAAATGTTTGGCATCTTCCCATACGTCTTCTGCCGCATCTTCTACCTGCTCAAGGGAATCTTCTATCTCTTCAGTGGTGTCCTGGATGAATTGTTCCGCTTTATCTGTGAGCTTATCCAGATTGTCTTCAATGGCGTTCTTAAGTTCGGTAAAAGCAAGCTTGGCTTTATCAAAAAGTGTCATAAAAGAAATGTGCTTAAAATATACCTGCATGATAATTATAGTATTGCAAAATCCATACCAGAAATCATCATTTGAATATTCTCTGCAAAAGTATGAACATTATTGATGCCGCCAATAGCATCAATAATACTATAAATATTTAAAATACTGGTTGAACGCTCAATAGCTTAACTTTATAGCAGGGCGGCAACGTATTTTCCCCACAGGCCGCCGGGGTCATACAGCGGGCATTGTTTCCATAACGATAGCGTGGCCGTTGTATCTGGGTACCACCTGGTATTGATTGGGTGTGGTGCAGAATTCCATATCTTTTTCCAGCCCGAAGCTGCTCAGCCTGCGGTAGTGATTGCTGTCGCGCAGGAAGTCAAGCAGGGAGGGTGCCCGGCGGGACTGCTCGTAGAGGTCCATACACAGCCTGGTGCTGTCGCATGCTATTGTGAAATGTTCCTGCAATTGTGTGGCTACCGCACCCGCATACAGGCTGTCTTCCTTATTTACCCTGTCCTTCCAGGCTGCGCAGGCCAGCAGCACTTTTTTGTTCTGCCGTATTAGATAGCTGCTGACGGCGTCCAGGTTGAGGAAAGACCCGATGATGATCTGGTCGGCATTTTCCACCATATGAAGAAGCTTGGTGCCGTTGGTCGTGGTCAGAGCGAGGGTCTTGTCTTTTATGAACGCAGGCGGGTATTCGAACGGGGAGTTGCCGTATTCCAGGCCCGGCGCTACCTTGCCATCCCTTTCACCGGCTGTGATATATTCCGGGTGGAGGGATTTAAGGGTAATACATTCGTTCACATCCGCTACCGGGATGATTTCCCTGGCTCCGTTGGCCAGTGCGGTGGTAATAGTGGAAGTAGCCCGGAAAATATCTATTATAACTACTATGGTATGCTCCGTATCAAATAAGTGTAATAATGCAGGGGACAGGCAGGTTTCTACAATGGGTCTGTTCATACGGCAAAAATAACATTAAATGGCAATTCTATCAAAAAAGGCAACTATACAGTTGCCTTTGATTCCGGAAAAAATGTAAAAGATTATTTTAGGGGATGTGCACCGTCTGTGGCCGGTACAATGCTGATAGTAACATCATCAAGCATAGGGGAGCCTTCCACGAGACCTCCTATGGTCTTGTTCCAGTACTGCTCACCGGTCTCCGTATCTATGCAGATCATGATCTGGTCGTAGCCGGCAATGTACACTTTGTCCTTATAAACTATAGGGCTGCCTTTGATCAGGCCTACCGTAGGCACTTTCCAGTTGACAGTTCCGTCAATGATATCAATATTGTAAACATTCCTGTCATAGCCCCCGAAGTACACGTTCTGCTTATATACGAAGGGAGAGCTGGATATCCTGTCGCCGGTCTTAATGCTCCACCTGAGGCGTCCCGTTTCCGTATCCAGGGAGTAAAACCTGGAGTCATAGGAGCCGAACAGGATATTGCCGCCGATGGTCAGTATGGTGGATGTAATGGCGCCGCCGGTCGTATAAGACCATTTGACCGCGTTGGTCCTTGTATTGACAGCATACACTTTACCGTTCTGGTTGCCGATATACATGATCGAATCGTTTTCAACACATGGAGAGCTTACGAATGAGCCCGGATCGGGAGCGGTGAATGTGGCATTGGTAAAAAGGGAATCTTCCCGGAAGGTCCTTACGGTATTCTGTGCGGATACGAACACCTGCTTGTGGGCCTTTCCGACGATATCATGTATGGTAGGCGCACCGGTAATGATACCGCCGGCATCACCCGAATGTATGGTTGCCAGTGTGCCGTTATCTATGAGGTGCAGCCTGCTGCCTGCCGCTACATACAGGATATTGTTATAGCTGAGCGGTGTAACGAGGATAGGCGCGCCGAAATCCCGCTGGTTAATGACCTTGCCCGTTATCCTGTTGACCTTATACAGTATGCCGGCGCTGGAGGAGATCCAGGCGGCATTGTTGTGTATGACCACGCTGGTCAATACCGGGGAACCTGCATTAAGCTCCCACTTTTTCTCGCCCGTCAGGGGGTCCATTGCATATACAAAATTGTTGTTATTGCCGATATATAAAGTAGTAGAGACTTCTTTCGGGATAACCGTATCGTTACTATACTCTTTTTTACAGGAATTAAAGGTGAACATACTTGTAACAGCAAGCCCCGCTGCCAATAAACTACGTCTACATATATTCATTATACAATGATTTAGTCTGAATGTGTTGAATTAACGTACAATAATACAAAAATAATTACTGATATCAAAAATATGTTAACGGTATTTTGGAAATATTTATTGCCCGTTTTTTTCCCGGCTGTATTTTCTGATCTTGTGGTATTTAAGCCATTTTTCCATGGCGGCCATTTTGCACATCAGGTACCCTTCGTAGCCGTCCAGGAATCCCAGCCGCAGGATAAATCGCTGGAAAAATGTCCAGTGGGGTACCAGGACGGCTTTGAGCAGGCTTATGCCTTTGTCCTGTGCCACCGCATGCAGGGCCGACAGCTCGGTATAGGTCTCGATCTTTTGCAATTGCTGCCCGAAAGTGGCCATAGTATAGTGAAGCATATGATGGGCAAGCCTGCCTGTCCGGGCCGATGCTGCGGGTTCCCAGAATTCATGCACGTTCAGCGTTTTCCAACTGCCCTTTGTCCTGTTGAACAGGCGTATTTTGGCATCAGGGTACCAGCCCCCATGACGTAGCCATTTGCCCAGGTAATTGTTGAGCCGGGGAATAGCATAGGCGTCGGCCGGGGGGACGGTGTTCTTGAAGGCCTGGATTTCTGCCGCAAGCTCCGGTGTCAGTACCTCATCTGCATCCAGTGACAGGACCCAGGTATGAGCGGCCAGCCGGTTCGCATCATTTTTCTGGACACCATAGCCTTTGAATGCCTGCCGGTACACCCTGGCGCCTGCCTGTTCTGCCAGCATCACCGTATCATCCGTGCTGTGGCTGTCCAGCACGATGACCTCATCGGCCACGGACCGGACCGATTCCAGGCACTGCCGGATATGCCCGGCTTCATTAAAGGTGATTATTACAACGCTTAATTGTATCGGAGCCATTATTAATTTTAAAACATGGTGTAAAAGTAAGAAATACTAACTGACTATCTCTATATAGGAAACAAAGCCGTTATAAGCTACCAATTATTATAAGAGATGCCTCACATCCGTTCGGAATGACCGGCACCCTCAGCTACTTTATAGCAAAAGCGGTCCCTGACCCGCAGAGAGGACACTGTCCAGCGAAGCGTATGCGTAATAAAAAGTTGTTGCCTGTAAGCAGGGAGTCACTGAATACTATTACCATATTTTGATAAATCTGCCGACACCGATCGCCTGTCCCGTATGAACCTTTACAATATATTCCCCTGCTGCCAGGTTGCTGATGCTCAGGGTCGTATAATTGAAAAGCGGGGAGGGGGTTGCGTCCAGGAGCACCAGCTTCCCTGACATATCATATACCTCTACTTTATCAAAAATAAACTCCCCGACATTGATCCTGATATACTGGCTGGCAGGATTGGGATAAGGGAAGATATCAAAGAACGCCTTTTTGCGGGATGTCTTGTCCTCGTAGTCCTTCCGTTCATGGAGCTCATAGGTGAGGTTATATACAAAGTCATATTCATATTGCGTCCATTTGTCCTGTTCCTGGTCGTATCTTGAATAGGTGCTGTAGGTTTTAAGGTTGTCATTGTGATCATACTCCAGCACTTCTTTGCCTATTTTTATGCTCAGGCCGTTGTCAATCAAATATTTCGTTACCGTTGTTAATTTATGTGTGGAGGAGTATTCAAAGATGATCTCTTCGACCCGTGATGCTGTTTTATTGGTAATTTTAGTGATCTGGTCCCGCTCATTCCTTTCAAAGCAGGAATAATAAGAGTCATACCAAACAGTATCGCCTAAAGGTGCAAGAAAGCCGGAATAGTGAATAGAATCTATAAGCCCGCTGGTCCGGTAGTTGACCTGTACATATATATGAACGATGCCTGGGTCCACTGTAACTATGGAATCGATACCGGGCTTAGGGTGATAAATATGCTGGCTTTCATAACTGGGGTTGAAACCGGAAGTTTTTTCAGTCCGGGATATCATGCTGAGGCTGTTTCCTTCATTATAATCGTACTGTATGTCGTTGGTGGTATGTATGGTATTGCCATAGGTTTCTGATGATATATGACGGATCATACGCTGTGCACCATCATAATAAAAACTATCTGCCTTTATACGGGCAGAATCATGGCCCATATAGGTCATGATGCTGCTTACGGTGCCTGCTTTATTGTGGTTGTAAAAGTAATACCTGGAATCTTGCTGCCTTTCGGCCCGGATACCGCAAGACATCAGCTTGTCGCCGGAATGGTTAAACACATACAGTATGGAATCGTATCTGCTTTTAAATAATTTTATTGAATCGAACAATACCGGGTAGTGATAGCTAAACGTATCTAACGTGGCATAATGGGGAGGGTAGTCATTGTCCAGGTAAGTATATGCTCCTAATGGTTTTGCTATATTCCGGAGGGTAAAAAGGTGGAAAATATTATAATCAGCGCCCTCATTTTTATGCCATGAGAATTGGTAGGTATAATGTTTGTTAGGCCAGTACGGGCTTAAAATATATAGGCATTTCATCTCCGAAATACGGTAGAATGAACCGGGAGAGGCCTGTTGAGCGAAAAGTGTTGACGGTAAAAGCGTTAGCAGGAGGAGAAGTGTGCTCAGATATTTTTTCATATTCATTTTTATTAAGGACCGCAAATGTACACATTTATCAATGCAAAAAGCGACTGTCCCGGATACGGGGCAGTCGCTCTAAGGCTGGTATGTTTCGGATTAATGCTTTACAAAGCTTGCAGTACCTGCGCCTTTATCAGTTTGTAGCCTGATGATGTAGTTACCGTTGGATAATTGTTCCACATTCACCTGCGCTTCATTGCTCCGGGCATTCGCCTGTTGCTGCAGTACTACTCTGCCCATGGCATCATATACGGTAATGCCGCTGATAGCACCGCTTTCGGTTCTGATGTTCAGGACGCCGGATGCGGGATTAGGATAGAGGGAAACGGCACCTTTGGCCAGCTTGCCTACACTGCCGGGTGTATCATCATACAATTCGTAGTAGAAATTGTTCTGAATGTCTGATGAAGGCACATGCTCCCAGGCATTATTGACCGCATCATATGCAGAGAAAGTTGTGTAGGTGGTCAGATTGTTGTTGTTATCATATGTCATCGTTTCACGGTAATTGACCATAGGATCGTGCATTTCCACCGCGCTGAGCTTACCATTGGTATGGTACTCAAATTTTACTTCCGCCGCTTTGAAGTTGCTTTCCCATATTTCCACTCCCGTAAGCACATTTCCGGCATTCCTTAAATACCGCATCATCATACCGGAGGTTTGGCCGACTTCGGACATATGAAGTGAATCTATCAGGTTATTGGTCCTGTAGATGACTACCTGTTCCGAAGGGTCTCCGAGATCATCATAGCTGACCAGGGAATCCACACCGGCGCTTACCGCGTAGATCGTGTCTGTTGTTTTGTACGTTACCGTATTGCTTGGTACATCAATATCCAGGTATTCGTGCGCTACCATTTTATTGGAGCCGTCATAATAGAAGTTATCCACACGTTTATTGGCCATATCCCCGCTCACCTGGGAGGTTTTGAGATTGCTGCTGTTATAGATGACGCTGTCATAGCTGTTCAGGACATTGCCATCATAATACAGGATGGCAGTGAGGTTGCCGTTGTTGTCGTAGCGGTACAGGTTGTAGTTGCCTGTAGAGGCAAAGGTTACGGAGTCTTTCTTGTCATTCTTATAATAAAATGATTCGGTTTCATCCGGTGTATTGGCGAACGGGGCCGGGTAGATTTTCCGTTGTGTCATATCCGGTCCGGCTATAAGGGGATAGGAGTCAAAATAGGTAAAATCGAAATTTTCAAACAGGTAGTGGAAATTCTCCATATGGTACAGCCCGAAATCTCCCAGGATATCGAGGTTATTACCCCTGTTGCCTTCCCAGCTAATGGTCACTGAGTCAACGGGCTCAAAGGCTGTGAGTCCATATTCAAAAGAAGTGATAGCCACAGGCCTGTAAAATGATTCGGCAGTAGGGCGTGCAGCAGTTCCTTTGGAAGAGAAGGCGGTAATGCCGCCGCGGAATGCCGTGCTGTTTTGTTTTTTGGAATGCAGTAAGTTGCTTAAAGCAGTCCTTTGCTGTGCCTGCGCGGTCCAGCTTCCGAGTGCCATAAGAGCGAGTACGGATAGTTTGGTAATGTTTTTCATATAATTTGTTTAGGTCCTTAACGGGTGTTCCGGGTAAATAGTATGCGGGAATAGGTAAATATTTTTTAAACGGAAAGCGTACGGCCGGTATCCTTGATAATGCCCATGACGAAGGTGCTCTGCACCTGTCCCACATTGGCTACCTGGCTGAGCCGGTTGACATGGAAGTCATAATATTCCTCCATATTGCCGCAGATCACCTTAAGCATAAAATCGAACGCGCCGCTGATGTTGTAGCACTCCACTACTTCAGCCATCTGCTGTATGGCATCAATGAACTGACCCCCGGATATTTTACTGTGCTCTTTCAGGGATACATAGCAGATCACCATCAGGGTGTTTTTGAATTTAGTGAAATCTATTTTTGTCGTATAGCCCTGTATGATACCGGCCTCCTCCATACGCCGGATGCGGTTGTGAACAGGAGTGGCGCTCAGGTGGATCTGCTGTGCCAGGTCTCTCACGCTCATTTTGGCATTTTGCTGCAACAGGCGGAGAATCTGTATATCTGTTTCATCCAGGGGTATCATATCCTGCGTGTTTTGTGAGTTTGTTCTGTGAAATTAATATTTTATAAGCATTTGTTCTGAATTTAATTACTGTAATTTGATTTTATACTATATATAGTATCTTTGCGTAGATTTTTTCACTTTTAAAAATTAAAAGTATTTTCATATTATGTCAACCGCAACATTAGATCTGACCTTGCCTTATAAGGTAAAAGATATGTCCCTTGCAGAATGGGGACGCAAAGAGATCCGCCTGGCCGAAGCAGAGATGCCCGGACTGATGGCCATCCGTGAAGAATATAAGCATGAGCAGCCCCTGAAAGGTGCCCGCATAGCCGGATGTCTTCACATGACCATTCAGACGGCTGTATTGATAGAAACGTTAGTAGCGCTGGGCGCTGAAGTACGCTGGAGCTCCTGTAATATATTCTCTACACAGGACCAGGCCGCTGCCGCGATAGCCGCTACGGGCGTAGGCGTATTTGCCTGGAAAGGACAGACCCAGGAAGAGGCCGACTGGTGTATTGAGCAGACCTTATTCTTCGGCTCCGAAGACCGTCCCCTGAATATGATACTGGATGACGGCGGCGATCTGACCAATATGGTATTTGATAAATATCCGCACCTTGTTGCCGGTATCAGGGGCTTATCTGAAGAGACCACTACCGGTGTGCACCGTTTATATGAAAGGATGGCCAACGGCACCCTGCCTATGCCTGCCATCAACGTGAATGACTCTGTGACCAAATCCAAATTCGACAATAAGTACGGTTGTAAGGAATCCCTGGTAGATGCTATCCGCCGCGCTACGGATGTAATGCTGGCAGGTAAGGTGGCTGTGGTTGCCGGCTATGGCGATGTGGGTAAAGGCTCCGCCGCTTCCCTGTCCGGTGCAGGCTGCCGTGTGATCGTGACCGAGATCGATCCTATCTGTGCCTTACAGGCTGCTATGGACGGTTACGAAGTAAAGAAAATGGAAAACGCCGTAAAAGAAGCGGACATCGTTGTGACGACTACCGGCTGCCGGGATATCGTTCGTGGTGAGCACTTTAAAGCGATGAAGGATAAAACGATCGTATGTAATATCGGTCACTTTGATATCGAGATAGATGTGGCCTGGCTGAACGACAATTACGGTCATACCAAAGATACCGTAAAGCCACAGGTCGACATTTACAATGTGGATGGTAAGGATATTATCCTGCTCGCTGAAGGCCGCCTGGTGAACCTGGGTTGTGCTACCGGTCACCCTTCTTTCGTGATGTCCAACTCCTTCTCTAACCAGACACTGGCCCAGATAGAGCTGTGGCAGCACAGTGACAAGTATGACAACCAGGTATATGTATTGCCTAAGCACCTGGATGAGAAGGTGGCCCGCCTGCACCTGTCCAAGATCGGCGTGGAGCTGGATGTGCTGACCCCAGAGCAATCGGCTTACCTTGGCATTTCGGTAGATGGTCCGTACAAGCCGGAACATTACAGGTACTAAGCTGCTTTAATTATAAAGAGACGGGACTTCCTCATGATAGTAGGAAGTCCCGTTTTTTGTGTCGTATGACTGAGCAGGAATGCAGGCTGCCCGTGCCGGCTCAGCGGAAATGAGACGTTTTAATCCTCGCTGTCCAGGATGGATTTCAGGTCGGCAGGCGAATAGTTAACGGATTTGAGCGTTTTGTGGTCGCTTTTCCTGTACACGAGGAACAGCCCGTCCTTCTCTTCATAATAGCTTTCCGTGCCGTCCTTGTCCATAAAGTGCTGCATAGTGGCTTCCGCTTCTGTCAGGCTTTTGCAGGCCTTGCTCATATTGGAGCGCTGCACCTCATCGAACAGCCGGGCGAACTTATCCTGCAGGCCGAATTCCAGGACGGCTCCTGAGAGTACATACTGCAGATCGCACAGGGCATCCGCCACTTCTACGATATTATTATCTTTAATGGCAGCTTCCAGTTCCTTCAGCTCTTCAGCGAGCAGGGATACACGCAGGGCGCAGCGTTCCTGCGACGGTATCCGGGGACTGTCCAGCACAGGATGGTGGAAGGTCTTATGAAAAGCGGCTACCGAGGTTAATGATTTCGGGTCTTGCATTGCAGTGAATTTTTTGGGATTTTATAAAAAGCCGAAATTTAAGGAATATTGCGGGTGCCCGGTCATTACAGAGGTATTATTTTTGGCGATGCATCTGGTATGTCGGATGGTGAGAAAAGATCATCGCGTATAAATTGACAGAAAGTATTTTTAATCATTTATATAATACACCTGGAATGGAAGGTATTCTGGAAACAACGACAGAAAAGGACGGTTTTGCCTATTCCTTTGATAAGCAGCGGATCGATACGGAAACGGTCCATGATTTCCTGGCCCGCAGAAGCTATTGGGCATTGGGTATTGACGCGGAGGTCGTCAGGGAGTCGATAGCGCATTCCATTTGCCTGGGGGTATATGATGCGGATAACCGGATGGCGGGGTTTGGGCGAATGATCACGGACAGGGCCACCTTTGGCTACCTGGCGGATGTGTTTGTCCTGGAAGACTTCCGGGGACGGGGCATCTCCAGGCAGATGATGCAGCTTTTCTGCGGACTGGCGGAAGCGTTCAGGCTGCGGCGGTTCCTGCTTACAACGCAGGATGCCCATGGGCTGTACGCGCAGTGCGGCTTCAGGCCGTTCCCCTGGCCGGAGCGTCTGATGCTGTATACCGGGCAGGCGGGCTCCTGAGCAGCTTACCGGATAAAAAGGCAGGCAGGTACAGCATGCTGTCCTATTTTGAAATACTTTTGCGCTATGAAGCAGATCATTCTACATAAAGGCAAGGACAAGGCCGCCTGGCAATTGCATCCCTGGGTGTTTTCCGGGGCGATCAGGACAATAACAGGCGAGCCGGAGAACGGGGAAATAGCGGAAGTTTTGAATACAGATGGGGAGTTTCTTGCTTACGGCGCTTATAATAACAGGTCCAGGGTAGCTGTAAGGCTCCTGGAATGGCACCGGGATATCCCGGTGGATGAGGGCTGGTGGCGCCATAAGCTGCAGACGGCCTTCACTAACAGGATGCATTTGCTGAACGGGCAGAACAATGCCGCCCGGCTGGTATTCGCAGAGGCTGATTTTTTACCGGGACTGATCGCCGATAAATACGGGGATTATATTTCCGTGCAGATCCATGCGGCCGTCACGGAAAAGATGAAGCATATCATTATAGAGGAGCTTGTAAAGCAGTTCGACCCTAAAGGCATTTATGAGCGCAGCGACCTGGGCTCCAGGGAGCATGAAGGGCTTCCTGACCATAACGGGGTATTATACGGCGCGGCACCTCCCGAGTTTGCGGCTATCATAGAGAATGGCATCCACTATTATGTAAATATCGCGGAAGGACAGAAATCGGGCTTCTACTGCGACCAGCGGGAGAACAGGCGCCTTACCGCACAGTATGTACAGAATAAGCGTGTGCTGGACTGCTTCTGCTATTCCGGCGGATTTACCTTAAACGCGCTGGCAGCCGGGGCTTCGGAGGTTATTTCCGTAGACAGCTCTGCGCTGGCGGTGGCTACCCTGCAGCGCAATGTGGCGCTGAACGGCCTGGATGCCGCACGCCATACAGCAGTAAGATCGGATGTCAATCAATACCTGAGAACGCTGGGCGCGCAGGAAGAACGCTTCGATGTGATCATCCTGGACCCTCCCAAATACGCGCCCACGCGGTCTGCGCTGGAAAAGGCTTCCCGTGCTTATAAGGACCTGAACCTGAGAGGCCTGATGCTGCTGGAGCAGGGCGGGCTGCTGGCTACATTCTCCTGTTCGGGCGCGATGGATATAGAGACATTTAAGCAGGTGGTGGCCTGGGCGGCGCTGGATGCGGGCAGGCAGATACAGTTCATACGCCAGTTCTCACAGCCGGAAGATCACCCTGTACGTGCCAGCTTCCCGGAAGGGGAGTACCTGAAAGGACTGCTGGTAAGAGTGGTATAAGCTATGCTATAAAATACAAAAGAGACCGGGAGTACCGGTCTCTTTTGTATTTATAAGATATTGTTGTCTTATTAAACGATCTTTTCCACCTGCATAAAGCTGAGCTCCACGGGTTGGGGGCGTCCGAAGATCTTTACCACAACCTTAAGGCGCTTACGCTCTTCATTCACCTCTTCTATCTCGCCATTGAAGTCATTGAACGCGCCGTCAATGATCTTGACGGTCTCTCCTACAATGAATGGCTCTGCAAAGCCGATGCCCTGCTCAGCCACGTCATCAATATTACCGAACATCTTGTTGACCTCGGACTTCCTGAGCGCTATGGGATTTTCTTTCCCGAGGAAATGTATCACATTGGTCACGCTTTGTATGCCCTGGATCATCGTATCGTTCAGCTTACCGTCCAGCGCTTCCAGCATGATATAGCCGGGGTACAGGATCTTTTCTCTTAAGACCTTTTTTCCGTTCTGGATCTTAAATATTTTTTCTGTGGGACACAGCACCTGAGTAATAGCATGAGACCAGCCATTGATCTGGATTTCCTTATCCAGGTATTCCTTTACTTTTTTCTCTTTACCACTCACTATACGTAATACATACCATTTGGTCACCTGGTCGGTAGTATTGGTTGTAGTCTGATTGTCGCTCATTGTTTAGTTTCAAATTAATCTTAATGAATGATATCCGGTTATTTTACACACCGTAAATTAATTTCATTACAAATTCAGAGGCACCATTCATACCTAACAGTATCAGCGTGATCACTAATAAAGCCACCAGGACGATAATGGTAGATTGTTGTAATTCATTCCATTTGGGCCAGGTTACCTTGTGGATCAGCTCATCATAGGATTCCTGAACGTATTTGCCGAATTTACTCATACATCAATTTATTTTTCGGGTATATTAATAATACAAAAATGTTTAATGGTAAGGTGTTATCCTCATCCATTAAACAAATATACATAAAATTTGATTATTTTGCACGGGCACCAGGATTCGAACCCAGATCAAAGGTTTTGGAGACCTCTATTCTACCATTGAACTATGCCCGTAGGGATTAAACAGCAAGCACTGGGGCTTGCCTGTTGATTTAATGGAGTGCAAATATACGTATTGTTAATTCAATATTCCAACAATTTTTTTATTTTTATAGAAATCTCATTCGGCACACAATCCCCAACCTATGATACGATCAGAAAAATGGTTTTTTACGGCTGTTCTTGCAGGAATATGGCTGTCCGTCACCGCGTGGTCACAGGATACCGGCTCCTGGAAGAAGGAGCAGCTTTACAGCGCGGACGCGCTTGCGGGTAAAGTCAGGAAGGCAGATACTTCGGGTATCTATATCCTGAATACCGGACCCATGGAAGATATATTATATGCTATCCATATCGGCCCGGTGGAAAATAAGAAATACGTGGACCGGCTGGCCGCCCTTTTGCCCCGCCTGGATAAGCGGCGGGAAGTTATCATTTATTGCGGCTGCTGCCCGCTGAAGGCCTGTCCCAACCTGTCGCCGGCATATGAATTGCTGGACCGGAGCGGGTTTAAGGTAAAGGTGCTGGCGCTGGAACAGGATATGGAGGAAGATTGGATAGCGAAAAAATATCCGTTACAATGACCCAACCTATTTTTAAAATTAGTTGTCTTATTCAGTATGTAAATAAAAATTAAATTCTATTTTTATAACGTGTTAAATTATTATTATAGAAATCTGTTTAGATATGAATAAGATATTTTTATCCATTGTAGCGTTGTTGTTCGGCATGCAGGCCGCCAGAGCGCAAATGCCGGACTGCCTGAATAGCGGCGGTTACATCTATCTCCAGTATGGTACCAGTATCAGGAACTGGGATCCGGAGCAGGCCATCGGTCCCTCTAATCCTACTGTCAATACCATCGTACTGCCCGGCGGTGTCGTCGGCGGGCTGGCTGTTTCTGACTACCTGGGTATCGGCCCCTCCTATAAGACTTTTTATACCACAGTTACCGCATCAGGGGTTAATAACTATCATTATTATGATGGTACTGTATGGGTCAATACCACTCATAATACAGGTGCTGTGGCTGCTGTGAACATTACTGCAGGCGGAGGCTACATCTTCAACCTCGCAGGTGGTGCAGGGACCGTATATCGCTATGATGGTACCGGTCCGGGCGTTATGGTGCTGAACCTGGGAGGAATGCTGACAGGCCCATGGGATATGGCTGCAGATAAGGATGGCAATTTCTTCCTGCTAAAGCTGACGAACCCGCAATGGCTGCGTAAATATGATCCAAACGGTACGCTGGTCCAGGAATATCCGCTGGTGAATGCCACAACCAACTATAACCTGGGTGGCGGCCTGGCCGTATTCTGTGACAGTGTATATTTTACCAACCAGGACGGCGTATACAGCGGTGTTATAAAAGATGATACGGTATATTTTAATCCCACCGCGCTGAATCCTGTACCTGCCTTTCCTTATTACGAGGATATTGCATCCTGTGAATCAGGCTCCCAGACGGTAGCTGTAGGCCCGGATACCAGCTTTTATTTGTACAGGGGCTGTATGAGCGGAATAGTGAAGTTCCAGATCAAGCCAAGACAGGATACCGTAAAGCTGAAGCTGAACCTGTTGGGTAACGCGCAGAACGGACTGGATTATGGCTGGCTGGATACCCAGATGGTATTCCGCCCGGGAGATACCGTACAATATATGGAGATCATTCCGTTGCTGAGAAACCCGTCTGTGGGCAATAAGAACCTTAAGATCGAAGTGCTTTCGCCTAACCCATGTAATCTGGCCGAATACAAGGTGGTGAGAACGATAGACGTCCTGATCAAAGATTCACTGGAAGTGGATATCATTTCTCCTCCGGTTACCGTATGCCCGGGTGATACTGTTACCATTACAGCGACCAAAGACCCGATACTGGATCATTTCTGGGAACCTTCCAATCTTATTTTCGGCAATGGCCTGACAGTGAAAGCATCGCCTTCCCTGACCACTACCTACAGCATCAGGGTGGAATATCCGGGAGCGCCGTCTACCTGTCCGCCAAGAACCAAGAAATATACCGTTACGGTAGAGCCTTACCCGGTTATCAGGGTACCGGATGACTTCATTATCTGTCTTACCGATAGCATGACCTTTGACGTAGGCGTGACGCCGGATAACCCGAAATATGATGTGACCTGGATACCGGCCAACGGCTTCAGCAATCCGAAGAATATGAACTCCAAATTCTTTGACAACCCGGGAACCTATACCAAGATCCTGAGGGTAGCCACACCGATAGCAAAATGTACGAAAGAAGAAGAATTCACCGTTACCATAATGCCGCCGTTCAAGATAACAGAGCTGTCCAATGACACTACCATCCGTTACGGCGATTCCATCAGGCTGACGGCAAAAGGAGAGAACGCTGCTATCTGGGTATGGAACCCGACCAGGTCTATCAGGGACTACAGCTTTGAGACCGTCACAGTATGGCCTAAGGAGTCTACCATTTATACGGCCATTGTATTTGATGAGTTCGGATGTAAGGATAGCGGGCAGGTAGAGGTGAAAGTGGTGTATCAGCCCAAGCTCATGATGCCGAATGCCTTCTCGCCGAATGGTGACGGACTGAACGATGTCTTCAAAATAGAAGGCAGGGAATATGAAAGGCTGATCAGCTTCCAGGTATTTGACCGCAATGGAACCAAGGTGTTTGAAACCACTAATATCAATAAAGGCTGGGATGGTACTTACCTGAACGGAGAAAAAGCAGGGGCCGGTGTTTATTTCTACTTCATAGAAATGGCCAATGTGGACAGGGAAACCTTCCAGTTCAAAGGAGACATAACATTAACACGCTAATCACATAGCTTCTGACATAGGAAAAAGGGCTGCCCAAAACGGGCAGCCTTTTCCTGTTTTTAAATACCTTGTTCCTGTTAATGGTGTCATTGATAACCCGGTATCAAAGAGTGTACGCCGGTAGATAAGGATGCTGCCTGTAAAAGTTTCCCTTACTTTTACTATCAGGCATAAGTGTCTCCCCCGGTAGTTGCTTTTCACCGGCAAGCGTGGTAAATACCGGCTCCGTTTCCCGGTTCCGTGTACGCGCTTCGGCCTCCGGAAAAAATGAGCGCAGCGGTAACCGTAATTTACCGATTTTTGCAGCATGATAACAACGAAAAGGCATGGATACCTGCAGGTGTACCTGCAGACATTATGTCCGCCGGAAGTGATGGACAGCTTTCTTTTGCAATTGCAGGCTATGGATATACAGCCGGAATATGAGGTACGTCACGGGGATTTCAGGGAATACGAATTCTGCTACGAGGGTACCCGGATGGTCATTCAGTACGATGCCTTTGTAGGAATATGCCTGTATGCGGATAGCCTGGAAAATGCTACGGCAGCGGAAGAAGAAAAATTGTTGCGCCTGGCGGACCTGTTGCTGGGAGCGTAAGGGCAAAATAAAAACCGAACTGCTTTACATTCTGAAAATATAAAACAGTTCGGTCTGGGCTCTTAATGACAGGGAGGAAAGTTTATTTCCAGCCACTGATCTCCATACGCTCAGGACATCCTGATTTGGAAGAGCCGCAGGACTGTAACGATACTACCGCACAGCAGGCAAACAGCACAATGCTTATATATTTATAAATTTTTTTCATCTCCTGGATTTTTTTTATTTCTTTACGTAAAGATACTAAATTACATAAAAATTCCCAAAACAAAATAATTTTTAATGAGATTACATTTCATTGCTGTAGGGGGTGCGATAATGCACCAGCTGGCTATTGCATTGCAACGGAAAGGATACCATATAACAGGCAGTGATGACGAGATCACGGATCCTGCAAAGAGTAATCTCGCGGAAGCCGGGCTGCTTCCCGAAGTTCCCGGATGGTTCCCGGAAAAGATCACAGGCGACCTGGATGGTATCATCCTGGGTATGCACGCCAAAGCGGATAACCCGGAGCTGGTAAGAGCCGGGGAGTTAGGGCTTCAGATCTATTCTTTCCCGGAATATATATACGAGGTCTCAAAGAATAAGAAGCGGGTAGTGGTTGCGGGCAGCCATGGTAAGACCACCACCACCTCTATGATCATGCATGTGCTGAAAGAGAGCGGACTGGCGTTTGATTACCTGGTAGGTGCGAGGGTAGCGGGATTTGAGCAGTCGGTAAAGATCACCGATGCGCCCGTTATCATCCTGGAAGGAGACGAATACCCGGCCTCTGTGATAGAAAAAAGACCCAAGATACACTTTTACAGGCCCCATATCTCGGTACTTACCGGCATCGCCTGGGATCACGTCAACGTATTCCCCACCTTCAGCAATTACAGGGAGCAGTTCGATATATACCTCCGGACATTTACAGAAGATAGTGTGCTGATATACAACCGGGAAGACGCGGAGGTCAGGTTCCTTGGAGAAAAGTTCAGCAATGTTTTCCGTACCGTACCCTACCAGACGCCCGACTTTATTATTGCGGACAATACCGTGGTCGTAAGCACGCCGTATGGTGAGCAGCCCTTACAGATATTCGGGAGCCATAATATGCAGAATATGGAAGCGGCCAGGATGGTATGTAATGAGCTGGGCATTGATGATCTGAAATTCTATAAGTCCATAGCGACTTTCCAGGGAGCGGCACGCCGGTTTGAAAAAATCAGTGAAAGAGAGGGCTTTACAGCCTACAGGGATTTCGCGCATGCGCCTTCAAAGCTCAAAGCTACATTGAAAGGCGCAAGAAACCAGTTTGCTGAGCATTACCTGGTGGCCTGCTTTGAGCTGCATACCTACAGCAGCCTGAATGCGGACTTCCTGAAAGAATATGAAGGCGCTATGGAGCATTGTGATGCGGGCGCCGTCTTTTTCAGCACGCACGCGCTCAACCTGAAAGGACTGCCTCCTTTATCAAAAGAAGATGTGAAGCGGCACTTCAAGCGGGATGATCTTGTCGTGTTTGATAAGAAAGAGGAGCTGGAGGAATGGATACAGGATGCTGTTGCCGGGTCGGACCGGCCGGTATGCCTGCTTTTGATGAGCTCGGGAACCTTTGACGGAATGCGTACGGATTTCTGAGACCAGGTACCTTGTAAAACAAAGGGCCGCGGTATATCCGCGGCCCTTTGTTTATTTAGATAAAATGACTGTCTGCTTGCAGGAAACAATCTCGTTATAGCCACCTTATGACGTTCCCGGCCTTACCCTTACAGGTGTATCCTGACGGAGGCTACCGGCTCTTCCATAAAGAGCCGTGCACCCTGGTCGAACGCAGCGGCATCATCAGTAGTGTAATATTCGCTGGTACCGCCTGCAGACAAGCTGTGAGCGATCTCCGGGTGATTGTCCAGGTACTGCTTCAGGCTCATGGCTACAAGCTCTCCCTGTCCGACCAGTTGTACGTGCGGGGGAAGGAACTTCCTGATCCTGTCCTGTATCATCGGGTAATGGGTACAGGCCATGATGACCGTATCGATCTCCGGGGATTGTGCCATAAGCGCCTTTACATCCTTTTGTATATAATAATCCATGGCTTCATTCTCCGCTTCGCCGCTTTCTATAAAGGGTACCCACATTGGGCAGGCCTGCTGGAATACGGCCAGTTCCGGGAAAAACTTATGGAGCTCTATGGCATAGGACTGTGATTGTACCGTTCCCCGGGTCGCCAGGATCCCGATATGGCCGCTCCCGGTATAGCTTCCTACGGTCTCTGCCGTAGGCCTTATCACACCCAGCACCTTCAGCGGAGGATCAAAATGCGGCAGGTCTTTTTGCTGTATGGTCCTTAATGCTTTGGCAGAAGCCGTATTGCAGGCCAGGATAACAAGCGGGCAATTCCGGCGGTGCAGCCACCGGACACATTCCAGCGTGTACTCGTAAACCGTTTCAAAGCTGCGGTTGCCGTAAGGGGCCCTTGCGTTATCTCCCAGGTAGATATAATCATATTGCGGAAGCTGCTGCCGGATCGCCTTGAAGACCGTAAGACCACCGAAGCCGGAATCAAAAATACCGATAGGTTGTTTCATAATCATTTAAAGATAGTATTCAGCATATTCCTGGAAGGGAACAGCTCAGACAGGTTCAGCCGGAATGCTACGCTTTTAAGCACCCGGTTTTTGCCCAAATAATATTTCCGGTAATTGTTCAGGTCCTCGCTTAATACAATTGGCAGGGCTATAGTGATATAGTCTGCCAGGTGGAATGCGATCCCTGCCTCATACTGTACGGCATTGTAATTGCTGAAGGTATACTTGCTTTTGCCGGTATAGGCGAGGTTGCCGAAGATGCTGAAGGGTGTCTTGGGTACCTGTATATCTATATTCAAGGCCCCCAGGAAATTGCCGGTGATGCCTACCTGCTCGGATAAAAGGCGGGTCTGTGTGTAAAAGCCGCCGCTGTTCAGCACCGACTGGTTGCTCCAGAAGCCTGTCTGCTCGTTCCTGCCGATAAAGGTGTGATCGTACAGGTAATCGTTCCAGCCGGAATGTGTAATGCTCATCAGCCCGTTAAGGGGGATGTTATTGCCCAGCAACTGGCCTGCGAAGGCTCTTATGCTGATGCCTTTTTTGCCGGCTTTATAGGAGATCTTATAGCGTGCGTCCGCGCTCAGCAGCCCGAAGGATTGCCCCGCCTGCGCGTATAGCTTTAGGCTGTATGGATTGAACGGGCGGCGGTTGTTCCAGGCATAGGTAAGCGTATAATATTGCTGATGCTTGTACCCGTTTTTATGTATGTCAACATGGCTGTTGCTGTCTACGCTGTATCCTATGCTGTTGCGAGAAATATTATAGACGGCCGCTGTGAGGCTGTGCTGGTCATAGCTGCCGTAATCTGCCGGCTTGAAATTAAAGGTCACACCCAGTTTATTTTTAAGATACTGGACGCTCTGGCCCATAAGCGCCGGGTAAAAGCCGTCAGAGAATTTTTTAGAGTTCAGCGTAAAGGTGATATCCCTGAAAGCAGCATTGTTGAGCGGCCAGAAATAGCTGGCGTATCCCGTATATACAAACTGCCCGGATTGGAACCCGTACATGGGTGCAATGGCGTATTCCAGCTTTTTGCCCGGCAGGGTGATATTGTGCAGCAAACCGCCCAGCATCAGCCCGTCATACACATTGCCGCCGATAGCGGGGCTTATATAGATGCTGTAGCCGGGCTTGTTGTTCAACCCGAACAGCGGCCGGATGCGCAGTTGCTTTTTACTTGAATTATTGGAGGCGTTCTGATCCGGTGTCGTCCTGTCCAGCAATGCCGAGCTGTAAGGGGAAGCGTTATTTAAGGATAGGGTATATTTTCTCCTGAACGGAGGTGTCCATAGCACCCCGGAAGAATCTGCCCCGTTGATGAGCCGTATGCCGGCAGGTACATGAAGCGATCCTGTACGGTTCCTTATGGTTATCCTGTCCCCCGCCAGGATGCTGCTTTTGGAGCTGACGGAAAAGTCCGGCATACCCGGCCGGGTAATAGCGCTTTCGAAGAACCAGCCTATGGGCTTTTGCGTGTGGCTTTGCAATACCTTCTGGAGGTCTTCGGGCTGCGGATGCCTGAACTGCCATTGCTCAAAATAGGACCTGATGGCCTTATGGAAGGTGTCGGGCCCCATGTAATGGCTGAGCCAGCTAAAATATTGTGCGCCTTTTTCATAGATGTCCAGGCTGTAGTTGATGCTTTTATACTCGGCGCTGTGCAGGCAGACCGGGGCTAATTTATTGGCGCTTCCGGCGATGCTGACCGTGAGTTGCTCCAGCGTTGACATAATGCCTGATACGGTATCGCTGAGGCCATATTTTGCGTTAATATCATCCACCACCAGCTTTTCATAATAGGAATTGATGCTTTCATCCATGAAAGGATATCTTCTTTCATTATTGCCGAGAATGCCGTAAAACCAGTTATGTCCCACCTCGTGTACGATCACCTGCTTAATAAGCTGCTCGTCTTTAAAGGCATCAATGATAGTGATGGTGGGGTATTCCATACCACCGCCGGCATTCAGGGGCCCGGTCACCGATTTGGCGGTCTTGTAAGGGTAGGGACCGGCATACCTGCTATACCCCAGTATGGCTTCCTTTATAAACAGGACGCTGCGGCGGGCATATGAAGTGTCATCCTTATAAAAGCAGGCGTAGGCCGTAACCTCGTGATTGTTCTCAGGGAGTGTGAACACCTCTTTCCTGACGATCCATTTTTTGTCTGCAAACCAGGCAAAATCGTGTACGCGGCTTTCCTCGAACCTGAGCGTCTTCATCCGTGCGCTGCTGGCCACGCCATCGCCTTTGGACGGGAATGCGTCATAGGGAAGGTTGCTCAGGCTGTCCAGCCATTTTTCTTCCCGCGCATTCCGGAGGTTGCCGGTGGCCATGACGATATAATTGTCCGGTAAGGTGATATCCACGGTATATGTCCCGAATTCACTGTAATATTCTCCGAGGTTGAGATAGGGAAACTGGTGCCAGCCGTTGCGGTCATACACGGCGGGTTTGGGAAACCATTGCGAGACCTGGTACGACTGACCGGCATGTCCCAGCCTTGAGGTCATTACCGGGATCTTCACGCGGAAGGGCGTGGTGATCCTGCAGGACCCGCCGGGAGCAAGCGGGCGCGGAAGGATTACCCTGATCACATCCATATCCTTTGTTGCCTGTATGGATGCCTGCAGGCCGTCCATCTTAAAGGAGAGGCTGTCTATAAAGCCTCTTTCTTCGGCTGTGGTCTTCATAAACGCCGTGCTGCCATGGTGCTGCATCTGTTTCGCGTATGCGGTGGTATTGTCCTTATACGCGTTGGGATAGATATGGAAATATATGAAATGTAGGGTGTCGGGTGAATTATTGATATATTCATGCTCCACGGCGCCCCTTAAGACGTGGGATATATCATCCAGGGTGACGCGTATGGTCGTATTGACCTCCTGCTGGAAATAGGCGGCTTCCTGCTTTGCGGCGGCCTGTCCTGCGATGGTAAAGGATAAAATGAAGTAAAATAATAACTTCCTCATATGGAAAAAATATAATGTTCAGCAAAAATAATGCTATATATCTACATAACTTTTATTTTTGTGTGGGCATGAGGCGCTTTCCTGTCATGAGAAAGGCGCATGTCCTTGCATCTTATTTCTAAAAACCAGGTAAGTACGTGTTCGGTATATTTAAAAATCATAATCCTTTTGCGGTCATTGCGTTGTTCATTCTTACAATTATCACCAGGCTGGCGTTTGTAAGCTACGCAGATACGCCGCTGGTGGCTGAAGGGCAATACTTATGGCAGTGGCTGACCGATAAATTCCCGGCAGACTCAGGCTTCCTTGCCTATGTGATGTTTTTTGTGCTGATATGCAATATCTTCGGACAGGCGCTCCTGCTTAACTGGATCAGCACGAAGCACAGCCTGTTTCCCAGGTATTCCTATCTGCCCGCCTATACTTTCGTGGTATTGACCGCGCTTTTAAAAGAGTGGAATACCTGGAGTGTGTACATTATTCTTAACTGGCTGATCCTTATACTGCTCAACAGCATACTCAAGCTGTACATGGCCCGTGAGGCCAAGACGCTCGCGTTCAATATCGGCTTTATAAGCGCCTGCACAGCTATCCTGCTGGTGCCCGCCTCGGTGGTGCTTTTACTGGCGCTGGCCGGCCTGGCCATCTTACGTCCCTTTAAGCTGGCAGAGTGGATCGGTCTTATAGTTGGCTTCCTTGTACCTTATTACTTCTTCATAAGCATATGTTATCTTACCGATTCCCTGTACCTGGTCCGTTATATTTTCCGTTTTGACTTTGAGCCGGTAAGGAATATTACGCCCCGTGAAATAGCCGCCGGTGCGGTATTGCTGGTGACGGTGCTGCTCAGCCTGTATTATGCAGGTTATTATATCAACAGGATGGTGGTGGAAACCAAAAAGTACTGGAGCGTTATCCTCATTGCAGCGGTTACCAGCCTGGGTATGGTGATCACTACCATGCATGCCAGCTATGCCGGAGCCGTCATGCTGGTACCGGTTATCGCGCTTTTTGGGTCTTTCACTTATTACGAGCCATACAGAAAATGGCTACCTGACCTGCTGGCCTTCCTGCTGCTGGTTGGCGCGCTCGCTATCCCGTGGTTGATAAAATAAGACCGGCTAACTGGCGAATATGACCTAATTTTACAGCTATTTAATCAAAATGGATCTTTTCAGAGCATATATTCTTTTTGTTGTGCTGGCGGCGCTTTTTATGGCGGGTTGTGCTAATGTAGTGCCACCGGATGGTGGTCCCAAGGATACCACACCGCCGGTACTGCTGAGCATGGTGCCTGCCGATTCGCAGATCAGCCTGAGGCCTGCCAGGATCACGCTGCGGTTTGACAAGTTTATGGAGGTCAAGGAGCTGGACAAGAACATGAGCATCTCGCCGCTCCTGGATATCCAGCCTACCGTGATATCTTACGGCAAGCGTGTGGAAATAAAGATAACCGATTCGCTCCTGAGGCCGAATACGACCTATAAGCTGAGCTTGGGCAATGCGCTTACCGACAACCGGGAAAATACGCCTTATGCCGACTTCGCATATATATTTTCCACCGGGCCGTACCTGGATTCCCTGATGTATGAAGGCTATGTGCTGAACGCCCGGACCGGCTTCCCGGATACCGGCATCACCGTAATGCTCTATGAGGATACATTTACGGACAGTATGATACTGAGGCGTAAGCCTGTATATGTGACCAGGACCGACCTCCGGGGATATTTTAATTTCGAGATACTGCCTCCCGGCAATTTCAGGCTCATAGCCGTAGGTGATGAAGACAATAATTACCTGTATCACCCGGGCAATGAGCGTATGGCCTTTTCAGAGACCATTGTACGTCCTTCGGTAGACGCAGGGCTGGAAACTTTCCTGTATTCCTTTAAGGAAGACAGGCCCGCGAATGACACTGCCAGGGAAGAGCCGCAGGCACCGGACTCGAAATCGGCCAAGTTCGGAACGGGACCCGGGGTCAGCCGGTCAGCCAAGGGCGCAACCGTAGCATACACGGTAAGGGTAGATACGATGAATGCCGAAAAACGGACTTTCGATATTACCAGGCCCCTCTATATAACTCTCCGGGATACCTCCATCAGGATCGACAGGAATAAGATATTTCTCAGCTATGATGCTGAAGGCATAGATGCGGAATCCGTCACAGACATCGTGCAGTCGGGAGACAGCATTGTCATCAGGACGCAGTGGCTGCAGGATAAGGTATATACTCTCAGGCTGGTAAAAGGATGGGCTACAGACAGCGCGGCCAATGAAGTGCCGCCCGGCAAATATATCTTCCGCACCAGGGGCAAAGAGGATTACAGTGAGCTCAGGATCAATTTTGCTGATACCCTGCTGAACAGGGATTATTATGTAATGGTAAGCACGGAAAAGGATACCGTTCATTACGGCCTGATAACCGCGGCTGTCAGCTTATCCTACCTGGCTCCGGAAGCCTATACGGTGATGATCTTTGAAGACAGGAACAGGGACGGGAAGTGGACTACCGGGAATTTCCTGGAGAGAAGGCAGCCGGAAATCATGATACCTCATGACGGCAAGGTGCTGTTGCGGCCGGGCTGGGAGAATGAGATCGACTTTAAGCCTTATATCTTTAAGCCCGAATCCCGGAAAGCCGACAAGTTTAAGCAAGCGGCAGATCACGAACCTGAAAAAGAATAGCTTATGAAAATAATATATGGTATTAAAAATTGCAATACGGTAAAGAAAGTATTGACCTACCTGGATGAGCATGCTATTGCCTATACTTTCCATGATTACAAGAAAGCGGGCATCACAAAAGACCGCCTTGAAAGCTGGTGCCGTCAGGCGGGCTGGGAAGCGCTGGTGAATAAAAAAGGTACGACCTGGCGTCAACTGGACGATACCGTAAAGGAAGGCGTGACTGATGCCGCTTCGGCCATCGCACTGATGGCAGCACATACCAGTGTGATCAAACGCCCCGTGATAGAAGAGCAGGATAAGATACTGAGCATTGGCTGGAATGAGGAAGCATTACAGCAGCTTAAATAGCTTGTTCAGAGGCAGGTATATCGTCTGTATGCGATATTTTTGACAGGAACTGAATAGTACCTCCCCGGCTTTTCCATATCCTGGTAGCCCAGGCTATTCCTGTGACCAGGCCGATACCGATGCTTATAAAGCTGAGCGCCCGATAATTGCTGTTGAACAGGTAGATTGCGTATCCAATAACAGAAGCTACCAGGAGTGGGCTCAGCATAATTCTGAACCATCCATATGCTTCTGTTATCCATTCAAATATTTTGTACATAGCTGTTATTTTATCATCAGCTTAAGGCTTAAAAAGCCCGCTACGCTTTCAGCATGACTGTCCTGTTCCACCTTAATGCTGTAGACGCCTGTTTCCCTGAACTGAAAAGCGGGCTCCAGCACCTGGATCACATCGCAGTAGTCCCCGCTGCAGTCTGAAAGACTGTTGCCCGAGGCGTCCTTAAAAGCTATTACATAATCTTTTTCCAGCTCCACGGCGCCGGAAGGGGCGGTAATGCTGACCTTTACATCCAGGCCACTGATGGCATACCCGTAAATATGCTGCAGGTCTGCGCTGATCTGGTAGGTCTTACCGGATTCTTTTATATCAGGATTGAATTCAATAACCTCTCCTTTGGTCCATATCTGGTCTTTGAAAATATCCCTGTGCGATGCCTCATATCCTTCTGTGCAGGCAGTGAGGCCGGTAGCAGCCAGGAGTGCGGGCAGGATGAGCTTTTTCATATAGCATGTATTTGGTGCGCCTTAAAGATACAAAAAATAAAAGAACGGCAGCATACATTAGGATGGTTACATGCTTACTCCCACTCCCATCTCGAATATCTCTGCCACGGAAAGGTGCGTTTTCAGGAGCGCGGTAAAATAAAGCTCCTTTACCCAGCCTCTTTCATTCCTGATGGCATAGAAGCAGCCGCCTACCTTCTGGTATAGCTTATCGGACTGGAACTCATAAGGCCTTATATAATAGCCTAACTGGCCTATGATGCCTACCCTTCCGAATACGAACTCGTGTCCCAGGTACCAGGCATATTGTCCCGCCGTTTTCATTTTATGCTGTATGGGTGTTGCCGAATGAGCGGCAAAGTAGACCAGGTGCGTATGATAATGCAGGTCTATACCCGTGAACACCTTATTTTTACCGGCATACCGTTTGGCGATGCCTGCCTGTACAATATAGGTCCGGAAGGTAGGTCCGTCAGCAGGGCCGTTTTCCTTGAACGCAATGCCTGTCCGGGCAGTGAACATAAAATTATTACGGAAGGAAGGGGCGGGGTTTGTTGACAGCTTTTCGGGTTCGGAAGAAACAGGGAAATATCGCGCGCCTATATGATAGCCGTAGGTGTTAATGCCCAGGTTAGGCCGCTGGAAGGACGCATTGGAAACGTGAGTGAAATTAAGCCCGGCCTGCAGGTGCCAGTGCCGGTTTATCTTATAGCGCAGGTCCATAGCGAATGGGCTGATATTATTAAAATGACCGCCGATCGCTACATTCTGGCTGTTGGAGCCTGTTGTTACATTATAATATTTGCTGACAAAGGATACGCCCATACCGGCCCTGACGGTCCACTCCCATTTATTACGCCGTATTATTGGCAGGGTGATGTTGGGATTCACGCCTATGGCAAATCCGTAGATGTCGGGCATGTTATAGTTCATATAGCTGAGACCTATGCCTACCAGGGGATAATTGCGGATCTGGTGCCAGGGCTTCCTGCCGTAGGTCTGGAACAGCAGGTTGACGTCAGACCCGTAACAGAAAGCAGGCATCGGTCCCGTGAACTTAGCGGTGTGCTTTATCATAGTGGCAAATTTGGCGGTCGCCTCAAAGCCTATGCCCTGCCATCGGTCATTTGCAGCATTTTGTGAATAAGCCACCTGTCCAAGGCATAGGCCCAGGATAGTAAATAAACAGCCGAACTTCCCCCGCATATATGGAAACAAAACGTTTTTACATTAAACAGGTACAAATATAACGGATTTCCGTGTTGCTGGTGCCTGCTTCGTTTTTCCGGCTGTGCGCTTCTTAATGATCATTGGCGCGGGTAAGGGTCAGCAACCGGTTGGCAATTGCGCATAACGTTTACTTTCCCATCCTCAAAAGTGAAAGCAGGTTGAGATGCAAGTATAGCCGGACCGGCCTTATTATGTGGGCTCTGCCCCCGGAAATGGCAGCAATGCCAAAGGCCCCGCCATACAAAATCCCGCTTTAAGGGGGATGCTGAAAGGGCCTGTAATAAAGGATTTCACCCTGTTAGGGTTATTTTATTTTTAAGCCGGAAAGATAAGTTTGTATGGTAAAAATTCTTCCTATGTACAAGCTTATTACCTTACTGCTGATTTTTCTTGCTCCGCATGTATTGCCTGCCCAGCAGGATGCCCGGCTCACCGGGACGGTCACCGGGCCGCAACAAAAGCCTGTTGCTGGTGCAAACCTTATCTTATTAAGAGATACCCTTATCGTCAAGATGAGCGTTACGGACGACAGCGGTCGTTTTGAGTTTGACCCTGTCCCGGCCGGAACCTATTCCTTAAAAATTACGGCAACAGGATTTACCGGGTATGTGCAGCACGGTATTGCAGTGGAGCATAGCCTGGCCTTGCCTGCTATAGCGCTGACAGAGGAGGGCGCTGACGAGCTGGAAGCCGTCACTTTTAAGGATATAAAGCAGCCTGTAGAAGTGTATGCAGACAGGATAGTGGTAAATGTAGACAACAGTATCGGCTCTGCGGGAGCTTCGGTCATGGAAGTGCTGCAGCGCTCTCCCGGTGTCAATGTAGATAATAACGATCGTATCAGCCTGAAAGGCAACCAGGCCGCGGCTGTCTGGATAGACGGCAAGCCCAGCCCGCTGCAGGGGCAGGACCTGGCTACCGTGTTGAGAGGCATGCCGGCCGGTTCGGTAGATAAAATTGAGATCATTACCAATCCCGGCGCGCGTTTTGACGCTGCCGGCAGTGGCGGTATTATCAATATAAAGTTGAAAAAGGATAAGCGCCTGGGCTGGAACGGCGCGCTTACCGGCAACTTCGGCCATGGAAAATATATGAAATACGGAGCGGGATTTAACCTGAATTACAGGGATAAAAAGATCAACCTGTATGCCAATTATAACTATGCTATGCGTTACTGGTTCAATCATTTAATGCTGGACAGGCGTTTCCTGGATACGGCGGCTGCACAGGGCGGTAAGCACCTGTTCCGCTACGACCAGGATAATTACGCGGTGTTTAACTTCAGGAACCATACCGGCAACGTTGGTGTCGATTATTATCTGACCGATAAAACTATCCTGGGCGCTGCCTTTAATGCAGGTGCCAATAAGTTTGAGCCCGAGGTAAACAACCGCTCCCGGGCATTGGGTCCGGATGACGCGTTATTATATCATTTCAATACGGCAGGCACGCATGATAACCTGTATTATAATTACAGTGCCAATGTCAACCTCAGGCACCAGTTCAGCAGCAGTGGCAGGTCCTTAAGCGCGGACCTGGACTATGCTGCGTTTGGTAACCGTACCAGGCAGAACTTCAGGACAACCTATACGGGACCTGATGGCAGCCAGTATCTCCCGGACTATTATCTGAAAAGCATCCTGGACGGCATCACGTCTATCAGATCGGTTAAGGCAGACTACAATCACCCGTTCAACAGCAAATGGAAAATGGATATGGGACTGAAGTCCAGCTTTACAGTGGCAGATAACAACCCCCTGTTTTATGAGCTGGAAAACGGCAGCTATGTTTTAGACACCAAAAGGAGCAATCATTTTATCTATAATGAAAACATCAATGCAGGGTATATTAACGTGCATCAGAACATAGAGAAGTGGAGCACACAGCTGGGTGTAAGGGTTGAAAATACAAATGCTCACTGGGAGCAGCTGACGACACAGCAACAGTTCAATACTTCCTACACGCAACTGTTTCCCAGCCTGGCTGCGCAGTACCATGTTACGGGTAAGCATGATATCGGCCTGACATTTAGCCGCAGGATAGAGCGTCCCAATTATCAGCAGTTGAACCCGTTTAAGTTTTTCGTAGACAAAACAACCTACCGTGAAGGATATCCCTATTTAAACCCGGCTTCGTTCTATTCTGCAGAACTGTCGCATACCTATCAGCAGCGCTTCATCACCTCTTTTGTTTATGGCATCAATAAAGGATTTATCGCGGAGGTGATACAGCCAAGTGAGTCGGAAGACTCCGTGACAGTACAAACCAACAAAAATATGAAGCATATGATCTTTGCGGGCATCAATGGCTCCTATTCACCAAAGATAACCAGCAGGTGGAGCAATGTAACCAATTTCCAGGCATACTATGCCCACTATGACGGCGATATAGCGCAGACACCCCTGAGCAAAGGCAGGCCTGCTTTCAATGTTTATACTAATAATACTTTTATGCTTCCTTATGATATGTCCATGGAGCTGGGGCTGAATTACAGGTCCAGGGAGCTGTACGCCTATATGGATGTCCGGGCTAACTGGATGCTGAACTTTGGCGTGCAAAAGCATTTCTGGGATAAAAAGGCAACTTTAAGGCTCAATATCCAGGATATATTCTTTACAGGTTATCCCAGGGCCACTTCGGAATACACCGGTTACCACGAAGATTTTGTAGCAGAACGGGAAACACGGGTGGCAACACTGGCCTTTACGTATCGTTTTGGCAGCAATACGGTGGCTCCCGTACGTAAAAGAGCGGGAGGCGCTGAGGAAGAAAAGGGGAGGGCCCAGCAGGGAGCGTGAAAGATCACCCGCATTTTTTGACCCGGATACCTTACTGAAGCCTGGCTTTAAGGTATCCGGGTCTTTTTGTAATCCGGGCAGGCCGCATTGCTGTTTATAGGTAATATGTTTAACGTGCTGCCGGCAGGTGTTCCGGCAGCGTGACTGCTTCCCATGAGTTGCCCCGGCACTGCTTATTGTTCCTGTAATACCGGCTGACCCTCCTCCCGCTTTGTAAACAAACAGATAATATCCGTTTCCGTGTATGGAAAGCTGCCGGTCCGACGTTTTAACGATATATAAAATGTTGAACATTCCTACGTTCTAATATGTTACTTTTGATTATTAAAACTTTTAATATGCATTTGAAAACATGGCGGATCTCCTGGCTGCTTTTGGCCGGGGTTCTGGTAGCATTCACATCTATGGCACAGCAATCCAAAAGTTATAAGGCACTGTGGAAGCAGTACGACAGCCTGATGAATTACGGGCTTGAAAAAGACGCCGAAGCGGTCATACAGCAGGTGCTGGCCCAGAGCAGGAAGGACAATGACAGGGAACAGTATCTCAAAGCTGTCATTTACCGGACGCAGCTGAAAGTATCTAAAGCAGACCAGTTGGCAGATGCTTTTCCTTTGGTGAGCAGCCTGGAGGAAGCCGCAGGCAATAATTCCGAAAGAGCGCTGATATATGCTATCCAGGCAGTGACCTATGCCGACTATTTTCAGAACAACAGGTGGCAGATCGTATCAAGGACCAACGTGACGACTTCCAATGAGGATATCCAGCCTGCGGCATGGTCAGAGGTACAGTTCGTAGATACAATATATAAGCTCTTCCGGAAGTCCCTGAGCTATAAGGCGGAGCTGGAGCGGCTGCCTGCTGCCAGGTATGGATCGCTGCTGACCCGTGATGACGATGGTAAAGCTGCTGATATGGACCTGTATGAATTCCTCTTACAGGAATACAAGCAGTTCAATCTGGCGAATATACACCTCTTCTCACAGGACTTCCAGCAATATAAGACAACCGATACCTCGTGGTTCACCCTGGATCCCGCTGCGTTTATCAATAAAAAAATTGATGCCGCTTCTGATATTGATATAAAAAAGCATACTATTGAAGCATTTCAATTATTGACCGGCTATTATCAATCCGGGAAAAATGAAGCAAAGCAGGCGCAGCTGGATTTTGAAAGGATCCTGTACCTGAAGGAGCATTTCCTGTTTCCCAATGAAAAGGCGCTGGTGTCCCGGGTGATGGAAAGATTTGCAGCACGGTACGCCGCCTACCCGGTAGCGGCGCTGGCGCTCAAATATAATATAGAGCAGCAACTGCAGGATAAGGAGACAGAGCCGCTGGCTGCTGTCGCGGCATATGAAAGGCTTATCCGGAAATATCCCAATTCCCCGGCCAGCCAGGAATTGTTCAATGCCTTGTCGCAGTTAAAGGCGCAGCAATTCAGCCTGAAGGGCGAAGAAGTGGTGCCGCCGGGCCGTCCCTTTAAAATATTGCTGGAATACAGGAATGTCAGCGCCTGCAGGCTGCTGGTGCTGCCTTTTATTGAAAGGAAGGAGAAAGAACGTTTTGATGATTACCGCAGCCGCGTGATGGCGCAGCCTGTCATCAGTACCTATACTACCAACCTGCCGGCTGCTGCCGATCTGAAGCAGCACAGTACGGAGTTGAAAATAGACGCCCTGCCGCCCGGCAAATACTTCATTATCCCGGATCAGCCGCAGCAGGGCGATGACGAATATAACTGGATGAAGCTGGAATTCCAGGTCTCAGGGATCGCTTACGTGCGTAATGATGACCAGGTTACCATTGTTGACCGCATTACCGGGCGGCCTTTGGCGAATGCTGTGCTAAAGCTGCATCCCGCGAATCCCATAAGGCAGCTCAAAATGTACACTGCCGATAAGAACGGCGTGCTGCATGTAAATGACATCAGGAATGACTATTATAACTGGAACCGTTTTACGATCACACATGGTAACGATAAGCTGACAGGCAACAGCTACTGGGGATATTTTAACCGGCCGGAAGAAAAGCCCAGCACCCATACATTCATTTTTACAGACCGGGACATATACAGGCCGGGACAGACCATTTACTTCAAAGGTATAGTGGTCAGTAAAAAGGCGCATAATGACACCCGTGTAGTGGCGCAGCAGCAGGTAAAGGCCAGCATCCATAAGAATTATTATGATAAGGCTATTGAGACGGTAGAGCTGACCACCAATGAGTTCGGAAGTGTGCAGGGCACGTTTAAAGCCCCGGAGAATGGCTATACCGGTGACTATATCATTAAGATAGGTACCGGGCAGGTCGCCGTAAAGGTAGAAGAATATAAGCGTCCCAAATTTTTTGTGACCTTCGATACGCTTAAGGGCAGCTATTTTGTCAATGACGGGATAGAGGTACGCGGTGTTGCGCAGGCGTATGCCGGTAACAACATCAACGATGCCAGCGTGGAATATGCTGTGGAACGTAATGTAAGATTCCCGTTCCCCTGGCGCTGTTACTGGTGGCCGGTACCTGATAACAGGTCAGAGACGGTAGCCGGCGGTACGACGGTAACGGATGCCGAAGGACGGTTTACAATTCCCTTCAAGGCGATCCCGGATAATACCAACCCGGAGCTATGGCCTGTATTTACTTATACCGTGAACATTAAGGTAACGGACCTCAACGGCGAGACCCACGAGTTCTCGCAGAATGTAAGCGCGGCTTACAGGGACGCCTTGCTGACAGCCACGATCCCTGAAGACGGTTCCGATGTCAATCTCAGGAAAGTGACTGTACGGGTGACGAATGTCAATGATATTGCCATCAACAACTCGTACACTGTGCGGATCGCCAAGCTGGAAGCGCCGAAACGGCTTTTAAAATCCAGGCTGTGGCAAACCCCTGACCAGTACCTGTATGATGAAGCGACGTTCCGGTCTTTCTTCCCCGATGATGTGTATAAAAAGGAGAAGGACAGGGAAAGCTGGAAGGAGCTGAAGACCGTCTTTACACAGACATACAGGGGACCGCAGCAACTGAACCTGGTGGAGCTGAAGGCCTTTGACCAGAACGGCTGGTATGTGGTGGAGTTGAGCACCAAAGATATAAAAGGCCAGGAAGTGATCCAGAAATATTATACTCATGTGGTAACCGACTGGAATAAGCCGGTAGAAAAGGATATACTGATAGCGGCCAGCCGCGAGGAGGCCTTTCCGGGAGACCAGGTGAAAGTGAAGGTAATGAAGCAGGCGGAAGATGCGCAGGAGCGCTTGCTGATCGTTTCCCATAGCCAGGTAAAGAACATGAATGACTTTACCGTAACGGAAGCGCACAGGGGCGGCGTATTTTATAAAGCCTACTACATCAGCAATAACCGCCTGTATGAAAGCAGCCGGTATATAACCATACCTTTTGATAATAAAGCGCTCAGCGTAAAGCTGCTGACGGAGCGCAGCAAGCTCCTGCCGGGAAGTAAGGAAAAGTGGAGCTATATAATATCCGGCAATAAATCCGGAACGTACAGCACGGAGCTGCTGGCCGGTATGTACGATGCCTCGTTGGATGCTTTATATGTGAACGGCTGGAATTACAGCAACCTTATGAGTACGGTGCCGGCCTACCTGGCTTTATCCGGCAGCTTCGGGCAGGTTTCCGGTTCCGCGCATTGGTACAGGGAGTTCTCTGACCCTGCATTGCAGGGTCTGTCCGGCTATACTCCCGTTCATATGAAGCTATACAGCTTGCCGAGGCTGAGCTTCGGAGGCTCTATGGAAAGAACAAAATGGGTAGGCAGGGCCGCAAGGGAAGATGCTAACGCTTTTATGGGCGCACCGGTGCCTGCTGAAAGTAAGGATAAGGCGGGTGCGGTAAAGGGGGATAGTGAAGCTGTTGCTGAGGCTGCGGATAAAAACGGGAGCAGCGCGGGCTTTGCACCGCGTACCAACCTGAATGAAACTGCCTTTTTCTACCCGCAACTGCGTACGAATGATAAAGGAGAGATCAGCTTTGAATTTACCATGCCGGAAGCGCTGACCACCTGGAAGTGGCGGACCTTCGGCCATACAACAGACTGGAAGACAGGTTACCTGGAAGGAACGGTCCAGACCCAGAAGGACCTGATGGTGCAGCCCAATATTCCCCGGGTTTTCCGCCAGACGGACAATATCGTGCTGAGCTCCAAGGTCGTGAACCTTACGGATGCGGCGCTTGCGGCAGAAGCCTGGGTGGAGATACTGGATGCCCGTACCCTGCAATCGCTTGCTTTGCCGTTCCGGCTGGAGCAGCATAAGCAGCAGTTACAACTGCCTGCTGGTCAGAGCAGGGAGGTGTTCTGGAATATCCATATACCGGAGTCGGTGTACCAGCCTGTCGTATTGAGAGTATTTGCAAAGGCCGGCAACCATACTGACGGCGAGGAGCATTATATTCCCGTGATCACTAACCGTATGCTGGTTACGGAAACCTTACCGCTCCCGATGAGCGGCAGCGGCACCAGGCAATTCAGGTTGGAGAAGCTGCTCTCTGCGAACAGCACTACTTTATTGAACAAAGGCATCACTGTTGAATATACTGCCAATCCTACCTGGTACGTCATACAGGCCCTGCCTTACCTGTCTGCTTACCCGTATGACTGCGCGGAACAGGTCTTCAGTAAATTTTACGCCAATGCCATCGCCGCGGATATTGTACAGCGGTCGCCGAAAATAGAGCAGGTATTCAGGGAGTGGAGCATCAATAGCGAAGATGCGCTCCTGTCGAATCTTCAAAAGAATGAACAATTAAAGACCGCCTTGCTGGAAGAAACGCCGTGGGTGCTGGAAGCAGGAAATGAAGCGGAGCAAAAGCAAAGGATAGCGGCTTTATTTGAAGCGCGTCGCCTGGGCAGGGAATTAGACAAGTCCCTGGCCCAGTTGGAGAAAAAGCAAATGAGCAATGGGGCATTCTCCTGGTTTGAAGGTATGCAGGCGGACCGGTACATCACCCAGACCATAGCATTGGGGCTGTTGAAGATGCAGGATAAGAATATCACTGCTGCAAAGGATGCTAAGACCAGGGCTATCGTAGACAGGGCTATGCCGTTTCTAGAGCAGCGGATGGTTGAGGATTACCAGAACCTGGTGAGGAAAAAGATAAAGCTGGAGCAGGATAACTTAAGCCCGGCCGTTATCCAGTACCTATATGCCTTTACGCTCAGCAAAAAGGACATCCCGGCGCAATACCGGAAAGAATATGATTACTATATCAGGCAGGTACAGCAATACTGGAAAGACCAGGGACTGCTGCTGCAGGCCTATGCCGCGGAGATCATGCAGCGGCGTAATGAGCATGCTACGGCCGGCCTTATTGTCGAAAGCCTGCGCCAGCGTGCCATCGTCCAGGAAGAAATGGGTATGTACTGGAAGCAGAACCAGGGATATAACAGGTGGTATGAAGCGCCGGTGGAAACCCAGGCCGCTCTGATCCAGGCCTTTAAAAAGGTAGGCGCTAAAGGGAACGAGATCGCGCAGATGCAGACCTGGCTGCTCAAGCATAAGCAGACCAACAGGTGGCATAGTACACGGGCGACGGTAGACGCTTCCTATGCCTTGTTTGCTGATAATATGAACATTACAGAGCAGCAGCCCAAAGTACAGATACAACTGGGCAATACTGCCATCTCCTCCCAGTCCGTAAAGCAGCAGGCAGGCACAGGCTATTTCCAGTCGGTGATTGAAGGAAAGCAGGTGCAGCCGCAGATGGGTAATATCACCGTCAATGTAAGTGATATGAAAGCGGGATTACCATCCTGGGGCGCTGTCTATTGGCAGTATTTCGAGCAATACGATAAGATAACAGCTGCAGACGTCAAGTCCCTGAAAGTGAGCAAAGAGATCTTTAAGGCAGAGAATACGGCAGGCGGTGTCCGCTTGAAGGCTATCTCCGGACAGGCACCTGTGACCACCGGGGATAAAATAGTAGTGAGGCTGACGGTGACCTCCGACAGGGACCTTGAATATGTGCATATCAAAGATACCAGGGCGGCCTGTTTTGAGCCTAAGGATGTATTGAGCAGGTACTTGTACAAGGACAGGCTGGGCTATTACCAGTCTACCAGGGATATCAGCACCAATTTCTTCGTGGATTTCCTGCCTAAAGGTACCTATGTGCTGGAGTACGAGGCCTATGCGAATGCCAGGGGCACATACAGTGGCGGCATCGCATCCGTACAATGTATGTATGCGCCGGAGTTCGCGGCACACAGCGCCGGCAGCGCGATAGAGGTGAAATAAGGAAAGATACAGATTCCCGATGGAGGCTGCCCGAAAAACGGGCAGCCTCTTCCGTTTTTAGCTGCGTTGTTCCGGTTGCTGTATCTTCAACTATGTAACCGCGGGAAGATAAGCGGTTTTCCCTGTTATTGCTGGTTGTCGCTAATTCCTGCACGGGCCTTTCACTGTTATGGATCTTTCACCAGAATTTATGGAGCGATTGCCTGTGTTGGTGTGCCTGCATAACTCAATGACACTGTTCCCGGCCATTTTTAAGGTTAAGGTTGCTTGCAGGCCAAGGTTCTATCTTGTGCTGAACATCCGGCAGGCTTATCCGCGATCTTATATAAACAGCAAGGGCTGTCCGCTAAAAACGGACAGCCCTTGCTGTTTATGGTTATTAACCTTATAATGCCGGGTTATGCATCCCGCTTTTTGTTGAGCTTACTATGCCTGATGCTATAGCCGAAATACACGATAAAGCCCAGTATCAGCCAGATGAACAGGCGGATCCAGTTTTCCTTACCCAGCCCGAAGATCATGGCGCCGCAGGTGAGAATACCCAGGATAGGTATGAACGGTACAAGCGGTGTCTTGAATTTACGTTCCAGGTCAGGTTCTCTTTTTCTCAGTATGATCACGGCGCCGCATACCAGCATGAACGCGAACAGGGTGCCTATGCTGGTCATATGTCCCACTACGTCGCCCGGAACAAAGGCGGCGAACAGGGCAACTAAAATAAGGATAATGGCATTGCCCTTTACGGGTGTCTGGAATTTGGGATGCAGGTCGGAAAATGCTTTCGGGAGTAAGCCGTCCTTGCTCATAGAGTAGAATACGCGGCTTTGTCCCATCAGGAGCACCAGGATCACGGATGAAAACCCTGCCAGGATCGCTATGGTAATGGACTTGCTCAGCCAGCCATAGGTAGGCATAGCTTCCTGGATGGCTGCTACCACGGACGCTTCACCGCCTTTATCCGGGTCCCTGAAGAACTCTACCGGCACCAGTCCCGTTAAGACGTGGGAGAACAGCACATACAGTAAAGTGCATATCAGAAGGGAACCGATGATACCGATAGGCATAGCTTTGGCAGGATTTTTGGTTTCCTGGGCGGCTGTGCTTACGGCATCAAAGCCAATAAAGGCAAAGAATACGGTCCCTGCCGCGCCGAGGATACCGAGTATGCCCCCGAAATTATAGCTGACGCCCTGGTGGTCAATATAGGTAGTGGCTTCCGGTATATAAGGCGTATGATTGGCTTCGGATATGAAGCTCCATCCCAGGAATATGACCAGCAGCACGATGCTTACTTTGATAATGACGATGATATTGTTGAAGAAGGCGGACTCTTTGATGCCCCGCATCAGCAGCAGGCTGATCACGGTAACGATGAACAGTGCCGGCAGGTTGATAATGCCCCTTATACCTTCTTTGGAGACCTGGAAGGGCGAATGGCACCATTCATAGGGGACAGGAGAGAGATGCAGCACCTCTACCAGCAGGTTATTGAGATACTCGCTCCACGCTATACCTACAGTGGCGGCACCCACGGCGTACTCCAGGATAAGGTCCCAGCCGATCACCCAGGCCAGCATTTCGCCCATTGTAGCATAGGTAAAGGTGTAGGCGCTCCCGGAAACAGGAATAGAGGAGGAAAGCTCCGCGTAGCAGAGTCCTGCCAGCGCGCAGCCCAGGGCTGCTACTATAAAGCCTATGGTTACGGAAGGACCGGCATTCTGCGCCGCAGCGGCGGCAGTTCTTACAAACAGGCCCGCGCCGATAATAGCGCCTATCCCGAGGGATACCAGGGCACCGGCTGAAAGGGTGCGTTTAAACCCGTTTTCAGATGAGGAGACTTCTTTTAACAGTACGGCCAGGGGTTTCTTTCTGAATAAACTCATTAGGATTCTGATTGTATGTGGTTTATATTATTGCTCAAACATACTTAATTTTTAAAAAAAATGTTACCGGGAGCTTGAGAAATATCAAAAAAAACAGGGAAGACGTGATGTCTTCCCTGTTCCGGATGTTCTATAAATAGGCTTATGCCTGTTCTTTTACTTTTTTGATACGTGCGTCCTTGTCCTCTTCCACGCTCAGCGTATTGCGCTTATCAAGGTCTATCAGCAATGGTGCGGCGATGAAAATGGAGGAATAGGTAGCCACCAGTACGCCTATAGACATTGCGAATGCAAAGCCGCGGATCACCTCTCCCCCGAAAATGAACAGGATCACTGCTACCAGGAATAAGGTCAGCGACGTCATGATAGTACGTGTAAGCGTGCTGTTGATGGCCCGGTTAACGATATCTGCCTTGTTGCCGTTCGGTTCTTTCCTGAAGAATTCCCTGGTCCTGTCATATACAATCACCGTATCGTTCATAGAGAAACCGATGATGGTCAGCAATGCCGCGATAAAGTGCTGGTCGATCTCCAGGGAGAACGGTACGATATCCTTAAAGAAAGAGAAGATCGCTACGGTCACCAGGGCATCGTGCGCCAGGGAGATCACTGTTCCTACAGAGTATTGGAACTTGCGGAAACGGATGAATATATAGATACAGATAGCCAGCACCGATACGATAGTAGCCAGCTTGGCGCCTTTCACCAGGTCTTTGGAGATCAGCGGCGAAACGGACTGTATACCATGTATGGTCTGTGTCTTAAAGGTATTGATATCCGTACCCTGAGGGATATAGCCTTTTTCCTTCAGACCGGTGTACAGCTTGGTCATTACTTCTTCTCCCACTTTCAGGTCCGGCTCCGCGATCAGGTAATCGGTCGTGATGCTGTACTGGTTGTTGGAACCTAAGGTTTTAACAACCGGGTGGTTACCGAAGTAAGGCTGCAGGTCGTGCCTGATATCCTGTGTGGCATGCTTGCTGTCCAGTTGTACGGTGTACATACGTCCCCCGGAGAATTCCACACCATAGTGGAAGCCGTTGAAGAATGCGGCGATACCCGCAAGTATCAGGACGGCGGAAATGATATAACCGATCTTCCGTGCCTTGATGAACTGGAAGTTGGCTTTCTGGAATATGCCCTGGGAGAATTTGGTGAAATATTTGAAATGACGGCCTTTGTTCAGGTAGATGTCAGTGATCAGCCTGGAAACAATGATACCTGTGAATAAAGATAAGGTCAGGGCGATGATCTGCGTGGTAGCAAAGCCTTTGATGGGACCCAGACCGAAATACAGCAGGATAAAGGCAGTGATCAGGGACGTTACGTGACCGTCAATTACAGGCGCGTAGGAATGCTGGTAACCCAGCTTCACCGATTCGGCATGGGTCTTGCCCAGCGCGAGCTCTTCCTTGATCCGCTCAAATATGATCACGTTGGCATCCACGGCCATACCGATACCGAGAATGATACCCGCTATACCGGCCATGGTCAGCGTACCGCCAAGCTCCGCGAAGATGGCGAAAGTGAACAGTACGTTCAGTGTCAGCGCGATATTGGCAATGATACCGGCAGTATTATAATATACCAGCATCAGCAGGAAGATGACCAGGAAAGAAATGCTGAAGGCCTTAACAGAGCCGTCTATGGATTCCTGTCCCAATGTAGGTCCTACCAGTTGTTCCTGCACTATTTTGGCAGGAGCCGGGAGCTTACCGGTTTTCAGGATGTTGGCCAGGTCGGTACCTTCCTTGGGAGTGAAGGAGCCGGTGATCTGGGACCTTCCGTCCGCTATCACGGTATTAACGGTAGGAGCGGTATGTACATAATCGTCCAGTACGATAGCGATAGGTCTTCCGATATTTTCTCTTGTCAGTTTTGCCCATTTGTCGGCACCTTCCTCGTCCATTTCCAGGGAGATCATAGGTGTACCGCTTTGCTGCTCAAAATCGAACCTGGCATCGCTCACGTGATCGCCTTCCAGCTTGGCGGCATCTTTATTGCCGGTCTTGATGGCATACAGGCCTACGTATTCTACCGGTGCGTTCTTGGCCCTGTTGGGGTTTTCACCGATCAGGAACCTGACATCATTACGGAAATTACGTTTGATGGCCGGAACGTTATTGAGGAGATCCAGCACTTTTTTGGCATAGCGTTTTTCCAGAATACCTATGATCGGGGTGCCCTGCATAGGCTGACCGTTCTGGTCTACCGCCGGCATCAGGTAGGTAAAAAGACTTTCATCCCGCTTTTTATCTTCCAGGGATCCGGCATCCGGAGCGGTATTCTCCAGTTGGCTCAGGCTACCCTCCAGTGTGTTTTCCAGCGTATTCTCTGCGCCGGCGGTATCCTTAGGCTCCGCAGCGGCAACTTTAGCGGTATCTGCGGCCTTTTGTGCGACAGTAGTGGTATCTTCTCCTTTCAGGCTTTTGAAATAGGTGGTGGATGCCTCATTGGCCTTTGCGAGGCCCTGTATGATCTCGGTGATGGTATATACTTCCCAGAATTGAAGCCTTGCGGTGGACTGGAGGTATTTCCTTACGCTTTCAGGGTTTTTGACACCTGCCAGCTCCACGGTGATGACACCTTTGGCTTCGTCCAGGTTAATGGCCGGGGAGGCGACACCGAATTTATCGATACGGGTAGAGAGGATCTTATGTGTTCTGTTGATAGCGTCCCGTGCTTCGGTACGTATGACGCTCAGCACTTCCGCGTTGCTGCTGTTTAATGTCAGTTGCTTTTGTGACGGCTTAGTGAAGAGGGCAGCCAGATTTCCGCCGGGATTGAGTTTCTCATAGGCTTTGCCGAAGATGGTTACATAATCTTCGCTGCTCGCGTTCCTCTGGTCATTGGCTGCTGCCAGTGCCGCCATCAGCGCGCCATCCTTAGGATTGTTGCTCATAGAGCGGATCAGGGAGTCCACACCCACTTCCAGGGTGACACTCATACCGCCCTGCAGGTCAAGACCTAACTGGAGCTCCTTGGCTTTTACATCGGCATACTTGAATTTCAGACCCAACAGGTTGAAAATTTCCTGGTTCTGCATACTGTCCGTTATATTACTATACACAGCATCGAACAGGGAATCTTTCTGAATGTCATTGAGGTTGGCAGATGCGGCTGCGACCTGCCGGTCAACAACTGCATTGATCTTTTTGTCTGCACTGATTGCCATAAACGTGAACGACAATCTCCATAAAGAATACAGAATAAGTGCAATTGTGAAAAACTTCACTAAACCTTTTAATTGCATAAACGGGTAATTTGTTGTGTCTTAAAAATCTTAATTACGAAAATAGTGGGCAAAGATAATAATATAATTAATAATTGTTCTACAATTTTTTTTGGAAATATTTAAGAATTGAGAAGTTAAGGCGGTGTAAATACCGGAGACCGGATTTCTTTAACTCATGTTAATACAGCAAGATGAGGATGACGCTCTGATAGACTGTTCATTAGAGAAAAAATGGGGGTAAATTTTAAAATAAAATTTTAATAACGTTTTTGTAAAACTTTGTGACAAACATATGACAAAAATAAATCTGACTACTTACAAAAAGCCCTGAAACACGCTACAGTATTGAAAAAAAATTTTTTGTAATAATGACAAAACTTTAAAAAACCTGTTGTACTTTTGCCCACAATATTATCCTTTTTAGGAATCATTAAGAGTATAACCAAAAATAATTCACTCGTGTTTGTACAATTAAGGTCTCAATCATTGGTTAAGCGTACAGGAATCCTCTTCCTTGCAGCAATCTTCACTTTACTTTCCTTCGGAAATTACGCATCTGCCCAGGATGCGGCAGCTGGGAAAACATTGTTTCAGAATAAGTGTGCGAGCTGTCACCATCCTGCCAAGAAATCTACAGGTCCTGCTCTGAAAGGTGCGGTAGATCGCGTTCCATCCAAAGAATGGTTGTATGCCTGGGTGCACAACTCTTCCGCCCTGATCAAGAGTGGCGATAAGTACGCGAATGATATCTTCCTGGAGTACAATAAAAGTGTGATGACGCCTTTTGCTGATCTGACCCACGAGGAGATTGATAATATCTTTGCCTATGTTGAAGCCTGGGTAGATCCGAATACGCCAAAGAATCCCAATGAGAGTGGAGCAGCGGCCGCGAACCAGAAAGATAATACATGGATTTATGCTATTGCTACTGCCGTACTGGCATTATTGGTGTTTATACTATCCCGTGTCAATAAGACTTTAGGTAAGGTAACGAATGAGCAAAGAGGTATCGCTAACCGTAAGGATGTTCCATGGTACAGGAACAGGGTGAATATTGCAGTGATCAGCGTGGTGCTGCTGGCGCTTGCCGGCTACTGGGTGGCTAACGGCGCTATGGAAATGGGACGTCAGCAGAATTATATGCCGGAGCAGCCTATCTTCTATTCCCACAAGGTGCACGCGGGCATTAACCAGATCAACTGTCAGTATTGTCACTCCGCTGCCGATGAAAGCCGCCAGGCAATGATACCTTCCACGAATGTATGTATGAACTGTCACATGCAGATCAGCGAATATACCGGCGATCAGCTATATACCTATGAAGGTAAAAAAATAGACGGCACCACAGAGATCCATAAGCTGTATGAATATGCCGGATGGGATCCTGTAAAGAAAGCCTATAAATATAAAGAGAACGGTGAGATAGATGCCAAGCCTATTGAGTGGGTGAAAATCCACAATCTGCCGGATCACGTATATTTCAACCACTCTCAGCACGTTGCCGTTGGCCAGGTGCAATGCCAGTCCTGTCACGGTCCTGTACAGGAGATGGATGAGGTGTACCAGTTCGCTCCGTTGTCTATGGGATGGTGTATCAACTGTCACAGGACCACAGAGGTGAAATTTACGGAGAACGGCTATTACCAGATCTTTGAAAAATACCAGCAGGAGATCAGGGACGGTCACCGTACCGGCGTTACCGCAGCAGAGCTGGGTGGTCTGGATTGTCAGAAATGTCACTACTAACGGCTGGAAAGCAATTGATATAAAAACTATTAAATACTCCCGTGCCGGTAATACGGTACTCTGATTATAAAAAAATAAAGTGAGTTGCGTAATACTCACATTATCACAATAGAAATTATGGCTCAGAAAAAATACTGGAAGGGTTTAGAAGAACTGGAAAATACTCCAGAACATCAGCAAATCGTTGAGAATGAGTTTCAGCAGGAGTTGCCTGTGCTGGGTGACGTAAGCGATAAGCTCCTGGGTGCGGAAACTCCGCGCCGCGATTTTCTGAAATTTCTCGGTTTCAGCACTTTGGCTGCTACGGTAGCCGCAAGCTGTGAAATGCCTGTAAGAAAAGCGATTCCTTATGCTATTAAACCAGAAGATATTACTCCGGGTGTAGCTAACTTTTACGCTTCTTCTTTTGTTGACAATGGGGATTATGCTGCTGTAGTGGTTAAGACAAGAGAAGGCCGTCCTATCATGGTAGAAGGCAATGAACTGTCCTCTGTTACCCACGGGGTGGTTTCTGCAAGGGTGATCGCATCTACTTTGAGTTTATACGACAAGGCAAGGTTGCGCCAGCCGCTGGTAAAGGGTAACCCGGTGGATACCTTTGAAGCGGTTGATACCCCCATAAAGCAGGCGCTGGCAGGTGCCGGCGGTGCTGTTTACCTGCTTACAGGCACGGTACTGAGCCCTACCACCAAAGTGGTGATCGAGCAGTTCAGATCCAAATATCCCAACGCCAGGCATATCCAGTATGACCCGGTTTCCTATAACGGACTGGCATTAGCCAACGACGCTACTTTCGGAAGGAACGCCATACCTTCCTACCATTTTGAGAAAGCCAGGACCATTTTCTCCCTGGGCGCGGATTTCCTGGGTACGTGGCTGGCCCCCAACGAATTCAATCACGGGTATAACCTGAACAGAAAGATATCGGCCAAAAATCCTGATATGTCCAAGCATTACCAGGTAGAGGCCATGATGAGCATGACAGGCTCCAACGCCGATGAGCGCGCTACCTGCAAGCCGTCAGAATACGGCAAGGTGGCGGCAGCCCTTTACCAGGCTGTTGTTTCCGGGGCTGCTCCCAAAACGGGTTCCGACAAGCTGAACAAGCTGATCAGCAGCGCTGCCAAAGAATTAAAGAATAACGGCCTGGTAGTGTGCGGCAGCAATGACGTCAATGTACAGATCATTGTGAACGCTATTAATAACGCTATCGGCGCCTATGGCAATACCATCAGCTGGGGCGCGACCTCCAATTACAAGCAGGGTAATGACAAGGAATTTGTTGCTTTCGTTGATGCTATGAATGCCGGCCAGGTAGGCGCGGTATTCATCCACGGTGTCAATCCTTCCTACGATTATCTGGACGCAGAGAAATTCAACAGCGGCCTTTCCAAGGTTGGCCTGTCCGTATCCTTTGCTGAAAGACTGGATGAAACGGCAGAAAAATGTCAATATGTAGTTCCCGATCACCACTGGCTGGAAAGCTGGGGAGATGCAGAGCCGAAATCCGGCCATTATTCTTTCATCCAGCCTACCATCGCCCCGTTATTCAAAACAAGGGCCTTCCAGGATTCTTTACTGACCTGGGCGGGCATCACAGATACTTATCATACGATCTTTAATGCTTACTGGGCGGGTAAATTAGGCCAGTCTGCATTTGATAAGGCTTTACAGGACGGTGTTATTGTAACGGAAGCGCCAGTTGCATCGGGCTCCTTCAGCGGAGCTGCTGTTGACGGCGCCATCGCTGCTGTAAATGCCTATAAAGGAAATACGGACGGCCAGTACGAAGTGCTGATCTATGAATCCGTAGCGATCGGCTACGGCGGCAGCCACTCCAATAATCCATGGTTGCTGGAGATGCCGGATCCTGTAACGCGCGCTACCTGGGACAACTATATCTGTATGTCCTATAAAACCGCCAAGGAGAAATTTGAGTCGGAGCTGACCTTACATAACCAGGTAGATCATAAGAAACGTGTATTAAAAGTTACTGTCAATAACAAGGAAGTAGAGCTGCCTGTTGTAGTGCTTCCCGGTATGCACAATGACGTGATCGCTATTGCCGTGGGTTACGGCCGCAGCAAGAACGTAGGCAGGGCGGCTGCCGATCTGGGTAAGAATGTATACCATTTCGGACAGTACACCGGCACTACCTTCTTAAACTACAATGTGGGTACTGTAGCGCTGACCTCAGCGTTCTATCCTGTAGCTATTACGCAGACCCACCACAGCTATGAAGGCCGTGAGATCATACAGGAATTCACTTTAGACGAATTTAAGAAAGATCCTAACTTCCTGCTGAACAAGCGTAAGAAGGAATTAGGTCACTATACCACCTTACATTGGGAAGGCCATCACGACGAGCACGGTGAGGATAAGTCCTCTGCCGGTGAGCAGGCCCTGAAGCATGACAAGGATTTTGAAAAGAACGGTACCTTATACCCTGTGCACGAGAAGCACGGTATCAAATGGGGTATGAGCATCGACCTGAACGCCTGTACGGGTTGCGGTGCGTGCGTGATCGCCTGCCAGGCGGAAAATAATATTTCCGTGGTAGGTAAGGACAGGGTGCTGGTGGCACAGGAAATGAGCTGGATCCGTATTGACCGTTACTTCTCCGGTAATCCTGACGACCCGGATACTATCCAGACCATCTACCAGCCGATGCTGTGTCAGCACTGTGATAACGCTCCATGTGAGAACGTTTGTCCGGTATCTGCTACCAACCACTCTGATGAGGGTCTGAACCAGATGGCCTATAACCGTTGTATCGGTACCAAATATTGTGCGAACAACTGTCCTTATAAAGTGCGTCACTTTAACTGGTTTGACTGGAACGGCGCGGACAGCTTTGCAGATAACCTGTACCAGGACGGCCGCAGGGACGATATCAACGACGATATTACCCGTATGGTGCTGAACCCGGATGTTACGGTACGTAGCCGTGGTGTGATGGAGAAATGTTCTTTCTGCGTACAAAGGTTACAGGCGGGTAAATTGGCTGCCAAAATGGAAGGCCGCCCGCTGAAGGATACTGATGTGCAGGTAGCATGCCAGAAAGCGTGTGCCGGTGATTGTATCACTTTCGGTAATGTAAACGATACGGAAAGTAAAATATACAAAGAGCGTTACGAGGAAAACAGCGAGCGTTTATTCTATGTACTGGAATACTTGCACGTATTACCGAATATCAGCTATTTGTCCAAGATCAGGAATACGGATGCCATTGTGGCTAAGGATAAGGAACAGGATGTTTTCCAGGTGAAAAATCTTTAAGGCAGGGCGCGAAAATTTCAGGTATATATTAAATAACTTTATTTAGGAATAATAAACAGGCCCTTTATAGGGTAGAATTAACAGAGTTATGCACTTAAAATACGAATCCTTTGTTCGGGAGCCATTAATTACAGGCGATAAGACTTATGCTCAGGTAACTGAGGATATTTGTAAACCTATAGAACAGAAACCTTCTAAATTATGGTATGTTGGCTTTGTCCTCTCACTGCTTTTTTTGGGTTTCGGAGTTTTCTCGGTGTTCTGGGAAGTTTACTGGGGTTTAGGTACCTGGGGTATCAACCGTACTGTAGGCTGGGGCTGGGATATCACCAACTTCGTATGGTGGGTAGGTATCGGTCACGCCGGTACGCTGATCTCAGCTATCTTGTTATTATTCCGCCAGGGATGGAGGACCGGTGTAAACCGTGCTGCTGAAGCGATGACGATCTTCGCCGTAATGTGTGCGGGTCAGTTCCCTATCTTCCACATGGGTCGTGTATGGAATGCCTTTTATGTATTACCGCTTCCTAATACCCGTGGTCCTTTATGGCCTAACTTCAACTCGGCGTTATTATGGGACGTATTTGCGATCTCTACTTACTTTACAGTATCCCTGCTGTTCTGGTATTCCGGTCTGGTGCCTGACTTCGCTACCATCCGTGACAGGGCCAAAACAAAATTACGCAAGCGTTTATATGGTCTGGCCTCCTTCGGGTGGACCGGTACCGCCAAGAACTGGCAGCGTTTCGAGGCCTTATCCCTTGTGCTGGCAGGCCTGTCTACACCGCTGGTATTATCCGTACACACTATCGTATCTTTTGACTTCGCCACTTCCGTTATTCCCGGATGGCACGCCACCATCTTCCCTCCTTACTTCGTTGCGGGTGCGGTATTCTCCGGCTTTGCTATGGTGCAGACCCTGCTGATCCTGGTGCGTAAGATATATAAAATGGAAGACTATATCACTTTAGGTCACATTGAAGCGATGAATAAGGTAATTGTGCTGACAGGATCTATCGTGGGTGTGGCTTACCTGACAGAGCTGTTCATGGCCTGGTATTCCCAGGTGCACTTTGAGCAGGAAGCGTTCAAATACCGTGTATTCGGACCTTATTGGTGGGCATATTGGGCGATGATGACCTGTAACGTAGTATCTCCCCAGTTCTTCTGGTTCAAAAAATTACGCAGGAATATCGTCTTTACATTTATCCTGTCCATCGTGGTAAATATAGGTATGTGGTTTGAGCGTTTCGTGATCATTGTAACGACCCTGGCGAACGACTTCCTGCCTTCCAGCTGGACCTACTACTCACCGACATGGCCTGAGCTAGGATTTTACCTGGGTACCTTCGGATTGTTCTTTACATGCTTCTTCCTGTTCTCCAAATACTTCCCTGTGATCGCTATCGCGGAGATCAAGTTCACGCTCAAAGTTTCCGGTGATAAGTACAAACGTGATATGCAGCGCTTGGATGCGATGACAACGGAAGAGTTTCTGGAAGAAGCGAATCACGCGCATTAATTAAGGTGTAAATCTTAAAATTGTTACATTAACTAAAAGAATTTAAAATAAAATGGCTATAAAAAAATTCGCAGTTGCATGTTTTGATGATGAAGCACCATTATTTGCGGCTGTAGATAAAGTAAGAAACAGTGGATATAAACTGCACGATGTGTACACGCCGTTCCCGGTGCACGGCCTGGATGTAGCTATGGGACATAAGGATACGGACCTGCACATTGCCGGCTTCTGTTTCGGTCTTACCGGTACAGCTACCGCCCTGGGCTTTATGAGCTGGATCTTTACGTCCGACTGGCCTATCAATTATGCCGGTAAGCCCTTCTTTGCCCTGCCAGCGTTCATTCCCATCACCTTTGAGCTGACGGTACTGTTCGCCGCTGTAGGTATGGTACTGACCTATTGTTACCTGAACCAGATCATGCCGGGCGTTAAAAAGCACGTTTTTCATCCCAGGCAGACAGACGATTATTTTGTACTGGTAGTGGAAGTCCCTGAGGGTGAGCCGGAGGGCGAGATCATGGAATTCCTGGCCGGAACGAATCCCCTGGAGACCAATGTACAGGTGGCGGAAGACGGCTGGTGGTTCGGTCGCTGGGATAAGGACGAAGATTATACTAAAAATTTTGCATAAAATGTTTTCAGGTAAAACTGGATTTCAGATATAATTATACAATGAATAAGAACATTATTATTTCAATACTTGCAGCCGGAACAATGTTTGCTGTAGCTTGTAACAGTGGTGGTGTACGCAGGAATCCCGGTAAAACCTATGTTCCTGATATGGTATACTCCCAGGCTTATGACGCTTATACAAAAGGGCCGGTAGAAGGGGAGCCTACAAGTTTAAAGCCTGTACAGGGAACGATAGCACGTGGTCATGCCTTGCCTACGCATCTTACAAAGAATGATACTACGCAGTATTATGCATTGAAATCTCCTTATAAGTTCACGGAGCAGGAGCTGGCCCAGGGTAAGCTGCACTATGATATTCATTGCGGTATCTGCCACGGCCAGAAGCTGGACGGGCAGGGGCCTTTATTCACAAGCGGTAAATTCGCTGCGATGCCGGCCAACCTGAAAGGTGAGAATTACATCAATATGCCGGAAGGTAAAATGTATTATGCTATCATGTACGGTAAGAACGTTATGGGTTCCTATGCCAGCCAGCTGAAAGAGCATGAAAGATGGAAAGTGATAGCCTATATTAAGAAAGTACAAAGTGAGAATGGTGGTGCGCCTTTTACCATGCTGGCTGAGGCAGGCAACGGCAGTACGGCAGTAGCTCCTGCACCTGCAACCGCCGATACGGCAAAGGCACCCGGTACGGCACACTAATTTTATTCTTTGATAATTTTGAATTTTTAACTAAATTAAGTTTACCGTTTGAACGGTTATTAAGTTATGATGACGGAACGTTTTACAGTACCGGCGAAATTGAAAACTACCGGTTTCGCATTATTGATTATAGGATTGCTGACCCTTATTGCGGGCGGTATCACTTTATTGGGTAGTGCTAACGAAATCGATCACAGTCGTTTTTGGGTTTCTTTATTGCACAACAGTGTGTTTTTCCTGTTCATCTGTGTAGCGTCTATTTTTATCCAGGCGGCTGCATCTCTGGCCCAGGGCGGCTGGATCCTGGCATATAAGAGGATACCGGAAGCCATAGGGGCCAATGTATGGATATTTGGCATTATTGCGCTGGCCGTTCTATTCGCTATCGTTTTCGGTGCTGCCGATCATAACGGTCATAATCCTATCTATCACTGGACACATCCCGGTGATGATAAGATCCTGCAGGGTAAATCTGCCTTCCTGAATCCTGGAATGTTCGTAGGCTTTTCCGTGGTAGCCGTGGTATTATGGAGCTGGTTCGGTATCAAATTCCGTCAGAGATCCATAGCGCAGGAGACTGCTCCCAAGAACAGCACCAAGATATACTGGGGCGTGATAGCTTTGAGCGGTGCCTTCCTTTTTGTATATGCATTGACGATGATGAGCACTATTCCCTGGTTCTGGATCATGAGCATTGATGCCCACTGGTTCTCTACCTTATTCTCCTGGTATGTATTCGCTTCTGCGTTTGTAAGCGGTATTTCCCTGATATTATTGTGGGTGATCTACCTGAAAGGTAAAAATGCGCTGAAGCTGGTTACCAAGGAGCACATCCACGACCTGGGTAAATTCATGTTCGCCTTCAGTATATTCTGGACTTACCTGTGGTTCTCCCAGTTTATGCTGATCTGGTACGGTAATATCCCTGAGGAGACCACTTACTTCAAAATAAGAATGCAGGGGCCTTACAGCTTCTTCTTCTATGCCAATATTATTATCAACCTGGTATTACCTATATTCATACTGATGTCCCGTCCCAGCAAGCGTAACTATTTTACACTGGTATTTATTGCCTTCATGATCATTTTCGGTCACTGGATAGACTTCTATATGATGATCAATCCTTCTCCTATGCAGGAGAACTGGTTCCTGAACTGGTTTGAACTGGGCGTGCCGTTCTTCTTTGTCGGTATATTGATCCTTGCTGTTTCCAATACCTTATCCAAGGCCAGCCTGATCACGGAGAATCATCCATTACTGAAAGAGACGCTGGTGCATATCAGCTAGTATATTTTATAAGAATAAATCAGAGAATTTCATTGCCTTTTGGCTTATTGAATAATATAAACAACAATTTACAATGTCAGCGTTAATAATTACAGCTTTAGTTGTTCTGGTTTTCATAGTGATCTATCAAATCGCTAGGGCCGGGGAAATGGCAACAATTTTAAAAGGTGAGGAAAGAGTGGCTGCGTCAACCAATAAGTTGATGTCCTGGTTATGGGTTGGATTTTTTATACTGGGCCTGGTTGGTATTTACAAATGCCATCAATATATGATGCCGATGATGTTGCCTGTTTCAGCTTCAGCGCAGGGGGTGGAATATGACAGTATGATGAAAGTAACATTATACATTACAGGTTTCGTGTTTTTAGCTACCCATATCTTATTGTTTTACTTTTCCTACAAATATCAGCACAAAGAGGGCAAGAAATCGTTTTACTACCCGCACAACAACAAGCTGGAAGTATTATGGACTACCGTTCCTGCGCTGGTGCTGCTGGTGCTGGTAGTGGTAGGTCTGAGAAACTGGATGGCCTTCACTTCTCCCGCTCCTGCCGATGCTATGATTGTGGAAATTACAGGTAAGCAGTTCAACTTTATCGTAAGATATCCCGGACCTGACGGCGTTTTTGGTGAAAAGAACTTCAGGCTGATCGATGACGCGACCAATCCCCTGGGTCTTGACTGGAAAGATAAGGCTTCCCACGACGATATTATCATTCAGACCGGTGAGCTGCATATTGTAAAGGATCAGCCCGTAAAGCTGGTGCTCGGGTCAAGAGACGTGATACATAATGTGGGAATGAACCACTTCCGTGTAAAAATGGACCTGGTGCCCGGTATCACCACAACTATCTGGTTCACACCTACCATCACTACGGAAGAGATGAAAGGTATTACCGGTAACAAGGATTTTGTTTATGAAATAGCCTGTTCGGAAATGTGCGGTAAAGGTCACTATGCTATGAGAGGTACTATCATAGTTCAGACGGCAGAAGAGTTTGCCCAGTGGCTGAAAGAGCAAAAATCGCATTATTCTACCCTGAACGAGGAGGCTCCGGCTGCTGCTCCCGCACCGAATGCTGATACGGCAACGGCCAATGTGGTTGCGCAGCACTAAGGAACGATCTAACAGTTAATAATCAGAATTTAATAATCTTACTTCAGACTTAGAAGTTTTAAATATAAATAAAGATGAGTACAGCTACACTTGGACACGAACAAGTACATCATGGAGCAAGTCATGATCATCACCATGAGCACCATGAACAGCATTTTATATGGAAATATGTATTTAGTCAGGATCATAAGATAATCGGGAAGCAATATCTGATTTCCGGTATAATATGGGCTATTATCGGGGCTTTATTTTCTGTTTTTTTCCGTCTCCAGTTAGGTTTTCCTGAAGATACCTTCCCTTTGATGGAGCAGGTGCTGGGCGAATGGGCCAAAGGCGGTAAATTATCTCCGGAATTCTATTACGCACTGGTTACCATGCACGGTACCATCCTGGTATTCTTCGTATTGACGGCAGGCCTGTCCGGTACTTTCAGTAACTACCTGATCCCGCTGCAGATAGGAGCCAGGGATATGGCGTCCCCGTTCATGAATATGCTCTCTTACTGGTTCTTCTTTGTTTCCAGCGTGATCATGATGATCTCCTTATTCATCCAGACCGGTCCTGCTGCCGGAGGCTGGACGACCTATCCGCCTTTGTCGGCCCTTAAGGAAGCATCCCTGGGTTCCGGCCTAGGTATGGATCTCTGGCTGATATCTATGGTCTTATTCGTTGTGTCGCAGCTCTTGGGTGGTCTGAACTATGTTTCAACTATTCTGAATATGCGTACCAAGGGTATGAAGATGACCAGGATGCCGCTGACCATGTGGGCATTCATGTTCACTGCCGTTCTCGGTCTGTTATCTTTCCCTGTACTGACTTCCGGTTTCGTGCTGCTGATATTCGACCGTCACTTCGGTACTTCCTTCTACTTATCTGAAATATTTATAGGCGGTAAGGCCTTATCCCACATCGGCGGATCGGCTATCCTGTACCAGCATCTGTTCTGGTTCCTGGGTCACCCTGAGGTATATATCGTAATGCTGCCGGGTATGGGTATGGCGTCCGAGATACTGGCCACGCATTCCAGGAAGCCTATTTTCGGTTATATAGCGATGATCATATCCCTGGCGGGTATCACTACACTGGCCTTCATCGTATGGGCGCACCATATGTTCGTTACGGGTATGTCGCCGTTCCTGGGAAGTATATTCGTATTGCTGACCCTGCTGATCGCCATTCCTTCCGCTATCAAGGTATTCAACTGGATAACGACCATATGGAGGGGTAATATCAAATTTACCGTTCCGATGATGTTCTCCCTGGGCTTCGTATCCCTGTTCATTTCCGGTGGTCTGACGGGTATCTGGTTAGGTAACTCCGCCCTGGATATACACCTGCACGATACGTACTTCGTTATTGCGCACTTCCACCTTGTAATGGGTGTGTCTGCCTTCTTCGGTATGTTCGCGGGTATCTACCACTGGTTCCCTAAAATGTACGGCAGGTTCATGAACAATACTTTAGGATATATCCACTTCTTTGTGACCATCATCGGTGCTTACCTGATCTTCTGGCCTATGCACTACGAAGGTCTGGCGGGTATGCCAAGGAGATACTATGATTACAGCGCATGGCAATCCTTCAGCCAGTTTGCTGAGCTGAATAAATTCATCTCCATAGTAGTGGTGATCGTATTCTTTGCCCAGCTGCTGTTCGTTTTCAACTTCTTTATGAGCATCTTCAAAGGCAAAAAAGTTACGGATCCGAATCCCTGGAAATCTACTACACTGGAATGGACCACACCGCTGGTGCCGGGTCACGGTAACTGGGAAGGTCCGATCCCTGAAGTGCACAGATGGGCTTATGAATTTAAAGATGACGGCAACGGTAATGACTTCATACCGCAGAACGTGCCTTTAAAGCCCGGTGAGGAATCCCACTAGAACAATTAATTAATGATATAGAAAAGAGCTTAGATTTAAATGCTAAGCTCTTTTTATTTGGCGGCAGATCGCTATTTTTGTCTGTAATTTATAACAGGGGACATGAAGCACATACACATTGTTACAGGAACGGAACAGGCACAGCATATAGCTGCTGCGCTGGAAGCATCAAACGTGGAGGATACGGAGATCCTTGCCATAACGGATGACTACAGCTACGGGCCGCTGCGACAGCCTGACGTTCCCTTCTCCCTGCTCCGGAACCAGTTCTGGAACGGCCTGAAGGGCGATATCGGCAACAGTTATGAAATCCGTGACCTGGAAAATATCCTGTCCCTTCCGGCGCGCTCCACAGAGGCTAACGGTGAGCTGACGGTGCATTTCTGGATGTCAGATAAGGCAGCCGAGCTGCTTACCTATTACTTCCTGCTGCATTACCTGAAGCCGCTGGCCGGCCGCTTGCATATCATCAACATTAACGGGCTGCCTTTCCTGAATGATGAGCTGCAGCTATTTTACCCCCGCAGCTTCACAGAGATCAATGTCAGGGGCATCGTTAAGGCGCTTAAGCTGTCCCGGGTGATCACCGCTTCCGAAATAGAGGCGGACGGGGATGAATGGAAATTTTTCCAGCAGCATCCCGGCACCGTCAGGGTATTATCGGGCGGCAAGCAGGTAGCGGTCCACGATGCGGACTATTACGATGAGAAGATCCTGGAGATCATCAGGCTACATCCCCAAAAGAAATGGGCGCGGTTATGGCCGCTGGTAAAGCCGCAGGGTAATGAATTTGACCAACTGATACTGAACCACAGGCTGCAACACCTGATACAGGGGGCCAGGGTGAAGGCAGAAGGAGGCAGCCTGGTTGTCAACGAGCTGGTGTCATAGGCAGGCGTTTTGCCGGTCAGTTCTTCCTGATGCCCAGCCGTATGATCCAGGGCGTGCTCTGGGAAGTGCTGACCTTATCCCAGAGAAAATCATAGCCTACCAGCAAGGTTCCGTGCCAGCTGTTGTTGATCCTGTAGCTCTTGGAGAGGCCCAGGTAGGCGATATTATTGTGATTCCGGGTGAGATACTCCCTGAACGGGTTATCGCCCTGCTCATCTGGGGTGCTGCTGTTGCTGTAACGGTTGTACACGTTGAGCTCATAGCCTCCCTGCAGCGAGATGCCCCAGACAAGGTGATACTTGATATAATAGAACAGGAAACAATGGTCGTATTTAAGGTAATAAGGCTTGCGGATATTGAAGCCGATATTGCTGTTGATGCCGATACCCTGCCTGAGATCTTCTGATAACTTCTGTTCCAGCCCGATGCTGATGAAGAGGCTGTTATTATTGGTCACAATGTTTTTAGGCTGGATATTGAAATTATAAACGGGCTTGAAGCGTAGCCTGAACGGCGTGGCCCGCACCTCGTTATAACGGATGCCCTGGTACGTATTCTGTAATTCCTGTGCCTTACCTTTGGCCTGTTGTGCCTGCGTCCTCAGCTCCTGCAGCTTATCCTGGTGCGCACGCTGCGCGGCTTCCTGCTTTTCCGTGAGCAATTTGTTATACTGCTCATCGTCCATACCGAATTTGTCCTGAATGCGCTGCTTCACACCCTGTGTGGTCTGGTAGCCTTCCCTGGTGAGGCTTTCATTAGTGCTCCCCTGCTGGTACGGACTTTTAACGGGGTTGGTCTTATTATACTTCTCAATGAAATAGAGCAGTGCCGTTTCCATTTTGTCCTGGTCATCGTAATAGGCCTGCCAGTTTCTTTTCATATCCATGGCGATCTTTATCTTTTTCAGGATCCGGGTATCATACTTGCCGGCATCCAGCTGCAGCTGGTTAAGCCCCTGCTGGATGTAGCGGCTCTGCTTCTGGTTGTCCGTTACCTGCTTCCTGAGGTCTGCCAATGCCTGGTTGTATTTGTCTGTTTTCAACTCCTTATTCAGTATCGCATCGTATTTTTTGAGCTTCTCCAGCTCTTTGGTCTGTACCGGGCTGAATTTTTTCAGGGTATCCGCATGGATATCCAGCCGGCTGAGCTGCTTACGCAGCCGCTTATTGGCTGCCGCGTGCTTATCGTTCAGCTTCCGGAGCTTCCGGAGATCCCTGCCTATCTGTTTCTCCACCGCTTTTTTGCTGGTGCGGGCGGCTTGTTCGAACAGGAATGTTTCCGGCACCTGGAAAGCGGCGGTACTGTCAGGCGACCGGCTGTAGCCTGCAGCTGCGGCTGTCATACACAGGAAGATGAGGAAAGATCGGGTAAGCATCATAATTATCGGATATAGAGATTGAAAAGCGGTTTGGAAATATCATGGAGCGGGCAGGCAATATTGATGCCTATCCGCTTATTGCTGAGGCGGGTCTCCAGGCTGAACCCCGCAGTGTGTACCCACGCTATATCACCGGATGCATCGTAATACACCAGGTTGTCATACAGCACGCCGGCCCGCAGCCTGTTGATAAGCCTTATACGAAAATCGCGGTTTAAAAAACGGGATAATTCCGTGGTGGTCAGGTCTATATTGAGCAGGTTGAAGGATGGTCCGCCATAGAGATTATTCTCTACGCCGCGCAGATGATGTTTGATCTTCTGGAAGGAATAGGGTAGCTCCTGTCCCCAACGGGCTGTATCATTGCTGTGTACGATCACATTGTTTTCTGTTTCGGCGAAGCGGTATAGCAGCCGTTTGCTGCCGAAGCTGTAGCCGGCCTGGTTGCGGACTTCCAGTATCCACCTGTGGGAGAGCAGCGTCTTATATCGGATATCAGCTTCCAGCCCGGCTGTTATATAGGACAGTTCCGGCAGGGCAGTAATGAGGTCCAGCGACAATTTGCCTTCCAGGTGCTGCCGGAACACTTCCAGGTCCTTATCATTATTAAGCTTATACTGCAGCGCGGTATTGCCGATCATATCATAACGGTTCACAGCAGGGTAGGTATGTGAGTAGGACTCTATGCTGGGGAACCAGACGGTATTCCGGTTGAGGGATAACTGGCTGACCCAGGTCATCTGATAGCTAAGCGGCTGCGCTGCGAATCCGTTCAACTGCCAGGTCTTTATTTTGGCATAGGAAGGATAGAGCCTTTGATTGCCGTCCTGCCATGGGGCATTATTATTGTCATCTATGAGGCGTACTCTCCTGATAAGGCTGATGCCCCAGTCCGTTCGTCGCTTCCGGTTGATGAAAGATACGTAATATTCGCTTCCGTTCAGTTGGAAAGGCAGGCGGTAGGCGATATCGAACTGGTGATCTTCCAGGAGATCGGTGACGGTGTACCCGGCAGTGGCGCTCAGTTGGGGCGTATTGAAATTCCCGAACTGCAGGTCGTAAGGCTGGTAATGCTGCAGGAATTCACGGGAAACCACATCCACCCTGACAGATGACTTAACGGCACGCAGCCGCAGCGACTGCAGCGTTGCTGCTGTTCCGACCGTATCAGTTGCAGCAGGAACAGGCTGCAGGCTGTCCGTCAGCAACCTGCCTGTATAACTGTGTGGCTGCTGTTGCCAGCCAAGGTAACGGAAGGCAGGACCGGATGGTGCCGCCGGCGGGTCCGTGACCTGTTCTTCTCGGTGCAGGGATGACCGGACTCTCCCGGAAGGCAGCAGGAGGGTATAATACCGTATCTCGTGCCTGTCGTTCAGCCCGGTATAATGCATTTCTTTTGCCGAATAGCTGCGCACCTGCGCATCCAGGCATTTAAGATCATATTTCCTGGCAGTGCCATATTTCGTCTTAGGCGTAAGGAATAAATGAAGTGAGCCTTTATAAGGGTGGATATACGATACCGTTGTGGTATCTTCCCACAGCAGCCTGGGATATTCCCCGGCATAGACATCCGGCTGGTATACTGGCTGATGGATATGGCGTACTTTTTTTAAGCGCCTGCCGTCCCGTTGCAGGTAGAACTGGTGATGCCGGTAGCCTGCTGTTCCTGCCTGCCCCTTGACCGTGTCTGTATGCGGAAGACGGATATGCTGCCTGATAAAAGCTGCCAGGTCTTCCCTGACGGAGGCATACTCCTTCCGGTACATCATTTCCAGGCTTTCTTCGATACCGTATTTACGCAGGAGCCGGAGAAAGTAAGACAGGTATTTGTCGCCCGATGCGGCTACATAGCTGAGCAGCGCCTTGTACTGTATATAGATATCGTTATGATGGATAAAATGGTAATTGTCCTTTTCCGACCAGCGGTACAGGATGAAATTCATACAGGCGCTCTTCAGCGCTTCGGTATGGATGAGACGCGGATTACCTCCCGCAAAATAGATATCCCATTCCCGGGAAATGATATGCGCGTATACCTTCTGCAGGAACAGGGCGGTATCCAGGCCCCAGTAGATCACAGGACTATAGGGTTCCGCATACTTATTCTCCTGCCGGATACCTACATTGGAAGCCGCCCTGTCCGGGGCAGAGCGGTAGACAAATATGGTGCCGCCGCCGGTACCGAAAGGGGTTTGCTGCCGGAGCTGCGCGCTGAAACGGCTGAGGTTGGCCTCCAAGAAGGGTGCTGCTGCTCTGCACCAGGCGGAATCGCCCACAAAGCTGATACCGCCCACCTGTATCATGACGGGATCGGTAAATGCGTTCCTGTGCTCAATTCTATTGCTAATTATCTGACTATATGTATATTTATCGGCTGAAATCAAAAGGATGATAAAGAAAACCTTCCATACGCTGCTGATGCCGCTCCTGTTACCGCTCGTAGGTGTCATGCCTGTATCTGTGTGTGCTCAGGGTGCAAAAATAGAGCAATCCGGTCAAATACGGGACAGGAATATGCGGCTTTCTGCCGGGGGCGTGCTATACAATGACGGCTGGGCCGCATCGCTGCAGATGCTGCGGCAGGATAAGCGGCGCGGGCTGGAGCTGCGCATACAGGAATATATACATCCCAAAGAGCAGAAGCAGATCAATAAGGAATACCTTACCCTGTTCGATAAGGAAAAGGTCACGCCGTTCTATTATAAAAAGCAGCACAATGTCTATACCCTGGCGCTCAGCTATGTACAGGAATACGTAATGTACAGCGGCGGGAACTTTTCGGTTTTCAACCGGAACACCGCCGGTGTGCACCTTAACCTTTCCAAGCCGGTGTATTACCGCGTCATCTATGCTTACCCGGACAGTGCCGGCCGGTATGATGTCCGTACGGAACCGATACGGGATGACAACCTGGACAGGACAGGCAGCGCCAAAAGCATCCTGGGTAAAGAGCCGGTGTACAGGAACCTGAATAAGATGACGCTGTCGGCGGGTATCAGCGGTACGGCAGCGCTGGGTATGGAAATAGCCGTCAGCAGCTATCTGAGCACCCAGTTGCTGGCGGGTGGCCTGGTGGGTGTTAATTCCTCCCGGCTGGTTTCGCTGCGAGACTATCCCAAGCAGTTCCTATATGCTTCCGGATGGGTAGGCGGCACTATCGTGCTGAAATTTTAGTTAAAGGAAGTTTGTTTTTTAACAATATATGGGTAATTTCGCGGCAATTTTTTTGAGCTATGAAGTATACAGCAGGTGTTATTACGGGTTTGTTTTTGATTATGTGTACGGGTATGTTTGG